>Ga0208373_1001205_pt1 | contig 36164 bp, 32 predicted proteins | sample RifOxyC2_FD_184036 | JGI IMG/M metagenome (GOLD analysis project Ga0208373, IMG submission 184036) | Soil microbial communities from Rifle, Colorado - Rifle Oxygen_injection C2 (SPAdes) | ecosystem: Environmental > Terrestrial > Deep subsurface > Rock core/Sediment | place: Rifle, Colorado... | reverse complement strand
CCTGGCCGGCGTGCCGGCCGAGGCGATTTCCAGGGCGCTCCAAACGTTCAGGGGTCTGCCGGGCCGGCAGGAAATCGTAAAGGAAGTGCGCGGGGTCGCGTACGTGAACGACACCACGGCCACGTCGCCCGACGGCACCATTGCCGCGCTCGACCGGTTCGCCGGAAAGAAGGAGAAGAACGTTGTGCTCATTTGCGGCGGCGCGTCGAAGGGATTGCCCTACGCGGAGTTCGGAAAGAAGGTTGCCAAGACGTGCAAACTGGTGGTGTATCTTGACGGGTCCGCCACGCCGGACATTCAGAAATCCATCGACGAAAGCGTGCCCTGGATGCTCGTAAAGACCATGGACGAGGCGGTAAGGGGTGCCGCGAAGGCTGCCACCGAAGGCGACACGGTGCTCCTGTCGCCCGGTGCGGCGAGCTTCGGCGCGTTTCAAAATGAATTTGACCGCGGTGAACAGTTCGTCGAGGCCGTGAAGAGGGTGAAGGAATAAAAATACCCCAGGCATCAGGATGTCGATACAAGAAAAAGTGTTGCGGAATGGTTTGAAATTATGAGGAGAAACAAGTTAAAAAAGTTGAAATCGATTGAATTGTTCGCCGGTGCTGGCGGCATGTCGGAGGGATTTGAGCAGGCAGGATTTGATATTCGTGTGGCAACAGATTTTGACGCAGATTGTGCTGTTACTCATCAAATCAACCACTCGTCGGCCTCGTTCTTGCATGCGCCTATACAAAAATTGACATATAAAAACTTTCTTGATTCAGGAAATCTAAAAATTGGGGAAATCGATGTCATGGCCGGCGGTCCTCCGTGCCAAGGTTTTTCAATCAATGCACCGAAAAGAAATATCGGTGATCCACGCAATGAATTGTTCAAACACTACGTTCGTATTGTTTCGATGCTCAAGCCGAATTTCGTTGTACTTGAGAACGTTCCGGGAATGTTGTCACTTGAGGGTGGCAAGGTGGCACTACAGATTGTTAATGCCTTCAAAAGGATTGGATATTTGATGGAATTTAGGGTTTTGTTTGCACCGGACTTTGGCGTTCCGCAAGAACGGCGGCGCGTCATTTTTTTTGGCAACCGTCTTGGGGTCAAAGTCATGTTTCCAAAAGCGAGTCATTTCCCTGCAAATTCTCTCTTGAAACCTAATTACGTGACAGTTTATGAGGCCATAGGTGATCTGCCATCCCCTACGGATTCCGTCGAATTTCTTCCGTATTCAAGAAAAAAGCCTTCAGTTTACGCACTCGAACTTCGCAATCAGTCAGAAGGTGTTTTCAATCATGGTTTTGGAATTCTCGGAAAAAAGAATCTTGAGAGAATAAAACATATCCCGCCTGGAGGTAGCTGGAGGGACATTCCTTTGGGTCTATTGCCTCCTGGCATGTTGAAAGCAAAGCGATCGGACCACACAAAACGCTATGGGCGTCTGCATCCGAAAGGCCTAGCGTCGACGATACTTACAAAATGTGATCCGCATTGGGGAGCGTATATTCATCCTGACCAAGATCGCACCCTTTCGGTCAGAGAGGCTGCCCGTTTTCAGGGATTCCCGGACCGATATCGTTTTTCTGGTTCCAAATCTTCGCAATATGCTCAGGTTGGAAATGCTGTGCCAATCCAACTTGCACGTGCAATTGCAAAAACAATAGTTGCTTCGTATGAAAAATGTTGAAAAGCCAGAGTTGTTTGCCGAAGTTTTCGGCTACCCAGTAGAAAATATATGTGATGAGGCAGTTCAGAGCAGGTCGGTTGGAATCTGTCCGTTTCTGGACGGTCCTTGTCAAAAAAGTACATATGTTGACGGACAAGGTATTCGTCGTCCAATGGGGATTTGTTCAATGTTCCATCATGGTAAAAAAATTGCGATTACATGCCCACATCGTCTGAAGTCGGAAGGGCTAATCTTTGACGCGGCGATGGATTTCTGTTTTCCAGGTGTTCCTGCGGATGAAATGGTTGCGCTGCCGGAAGTCAGATTGCCCACAAACCGTGGACGCGCTGGGAATCTTGATTACACAATTGTTCGACATAAAGACGGCAGAGTGCTTGATTTTGCTGGAATGGAACTTCAGACTGTATATTTTTCAGGAGACGGAATGCGAGATATGTTTATCCGTTATCTTGAGCATCAGAAACGAGGTGTTGATTTTTCTCCAAAACAGACTGGTCGACAACATCCTGACTACCGTTCTTCGTCAAAGAAACGGCTTTTGCCTCAGTTGATCGAGAAGGGCCCAATTTTTGGTGCTTGGAATAAAAAATTCGTAGTAGCTATTCACACTGAGTTTTACGAACACCTAGCTAGCAACGTCCACTTAGTGGAGGCGTCAAAAAAGGATGCTGATTTTGCATGGATTGCAGTTGATTATGATCCGACATTGAAAAATAAATCCCGCCACCTCGTGGTTCAACGGGTTATTCCATCAAGGTTTGATCTGGTTCTTAAGGCCTTCATGCTCACTGCAGAAGATGTGCCTCCAGTTCAAGACTTCGTTTCGCATCTTGAACGTTTGGTTGCGCGTGCCATAGAGCAGCGAAGAAATTAGAGAGGTGTTTTGTTTCTGGTAATAGTACAAAAAATGAAAAAGCTCATCCGCCGGCTGGTGCCGGAACCGATCATTGGACTGTACCACTTGGCACTCGCCGAGCTGGCCGCCTTTTGGTACGGGCATCCGTCGGAGAGGCTTGTGGTGGTTGGCGTGACCGGGACCAACGGCAAGTCGTCTACCGTACAGTTCATCGGGCGGATGCTCGAGCACGCGGGATACCGCGTGGGATGGACCGGGACGGCTTCGTTCAAGGTCGCGGGCAGGGAATGGGCCAACGATCAGAAAATGACCATGCTCGGCCGGTTCCAAACGCAGAAGCTGCTCCGTGACATGGTGCGCGCCGGATGCACGCATGCGATCGTTGAAACTTCGTCGCAGGGCATCGCGCAGTCCCGGCACATCGGCATCAACTACGACGTGGCCGTGCTCACAAACCTCACGCCCGAGCACATCGAGGCACACGGCGGGTTTGAGAATTACAAGCGGGCAAAAGGAAGGCTGTTCGAGGCACTGACCAAAGGAAGGCGAAAGCAGGACAAAAATGGCGAACGCGTCGAAAAGGCTTTCGTCGTAAATCTTGACGATCGTCACACGGAATATTTCCTGTCGTTTTCGGCGGACAAAAAATACGGTTTCGGCATCGGGACGTCGTCGTTCGGAAAAGAAATCGCAGGCGTGGTTCCGATGAACGCGGAACAGGTGGAGATGACCGCGACCGGATCGTCGTTCGATATCGCGGGGCATCGGATCGAATTTTCCCCTCTTGGTCGCTTTAACGTGTATAATGTTTTGGCCGCGGTCACGGTTTGTCGCGCGCTCGGCCTTTCATGGGATCACATTCGTGACGCTGCCGTGCATTTGGGTTCGGTTCCAGGTCGGTTGGAGGCGATCCGTGAGGGCCAGCCGTTTTCGGTGATCGTTGATTATGCGTATGAGCCCGCGGCGCTCGCCGCGCTTTACGACGCGATCTCGCTCGTGCCGCACGGGCGTGTCATCCATGTGCTCGGTTCCGCGGGCGGCGGACGCGACGTGGCGCGACGTGAGACGCTCGGGCGCATGGCCGCGGAGCACGATGACGTCGTGATCGTCACCAATGAGGATCCATACGACGACGAGCCTATGGAAATCATCGCGCAGGTGGCGGAAGGAGCAAGGCCGACGAAGAGCGAAAACGAAAATCTTTTTCTTGTTCTCGATCGCCAGCAGGCCATCGACAAAGCCGTGTCGCTCGCACAACCCGGGGACATCGTGCTCATCACGGGCAAGGGAAGCGAGCCGGTTATGGCCGTGGCAGGGGGGAAAAAAGTTCCGTGGGATGATCGCATCGCGGCACGAAAGGCACTTCATGCGCTGGCCTATGGCATTTCACATTGATAAAACGGTCCAATTGAAGCCCGAAGAGGAAGTGCTTGAAGTGGTGCGCGAGGACATCGTCCCGCATCTTCCAAGGTTCGCATTGTTGTTTTTTTGGTTCGTTGCTCCGTTTTTCTTCCTTTTTCCCTTGTTTCGTCAAGGATGGATCGGGGTGGTCATTTTTTTCGCGCTGGTCGGATCCGCGGCCACCATGGCGTTCAGGTCTTACCTGAGGTGGTCAAATACCATGCTGATTCTCACGGATCGTCGCGTGATCGACGTGGAGCGCCGCGCGTTTTTCGACCGTGTTATTTCTGAAACTTCCTACGCGCACGTTGATGACGTCACGTATCGCGTGAAGGGGATCATTCCGACGCTGTTCCGTTATGGCGATCTGCGCGTGCATGTCGCGGGTTCCGCGGCGGACATCGAGTTTCGGCGCGTGGCCCGTCCAAGCCGCGTGCACGACCTGTTAAACGACCTGCGCGAAACTTCTCCCACCCAATCGCCGGACCGCCGTGAGCATACGCTCAAGGCGCTCGCCAAGGGGATGACCATGGAGCAAATCGAGCGCATGGCAACGGAAATGCGGACGCGCGAGCGCGAGGAGGCCATCGAAGAATTTATGAGCGACGAACCCCATGCCTGAACAACGAAAACCATTTTGGAGACGCCTCGTCGAGTTCCGCTTTCTGTTTGTCATCAATGCGGTCGTCCTTGTGGCGCTTGGATTTTCGTTTGGTCGCGAATGGATCCGAAACCATGAAATTCAACAGGAGATCGCGCGGTTGCAAGGCGAGGCACAGGCGCTGCAGACGCGCAACTTGCAAATCGCGGATCTGAACACGGCCTTTCGTACCGAGTCATTCATTGAGCGAGAGGCCCGACTGAAACTTGGGATGAAGAAGCCCGGAGAAACCGTAGTAGTTATAAAGGAAGACGGCGCCACGAGCGTGACGGCCACGGACGCGGCGGAAGGGCTTTCGTCCGAACCCGCGGATCCACGCGTGCTGCTCGTTCGCGATGAGCGCGACGGGGAACTTGCGAATCCGTCAAAGTGGTGGCATTATTTCTTCCGTTAATACATGAACATACCGATGTGACCGATCTTGAATCCGAACAAATTCCATCATCGACTCCCACGCCGACTTCCGCGCCGGAAACAAACGTAACCTTGCCGATTTCGCGTCGCAGGTTGCGCGTGCTTGCCTTGGCGGCCGGCGTGCTCTCGGCGATCGTTGTCCTGTCATCGATCGTGTATTTGCGTCCCCCGACGAATGGGACAGTACGCGCCATCGTCGGCGTTTTGCCGTATCCTGCCGCCGTGATCGGTACGGATGTCATTACCATCAATGAATACCTTGAGGAACGTGACGCGCTTGACGCCTATTTCCAAACGTCCGCCGGAGAGACGGGGACGGTGCCGAGCGAGGAAGAAATCACGCAGAATATCATGGAAACGCTCGTGCATAAGTCGGCGGTCAACCATTTGGCAGAAGCATCCGGGATGACCCTGGACGAGTCCCGCGTGGACGCGTTTTACGAGCAGGCGGTCGGTGGCGCGGACCAGGAGCAGTTTGCGGCACAGCTCGACAGCATGTTTGGGTGGACGGTCGACGAGTTTCGCGATCGCGTGGTGCGGCCAGTGGTGCTCGCCATGCAGCTCGGCGAGCAAATCGAAGGGGATGCGTCGCTCCAGGACGCGCGCCGCCAAAAGGCTCAGGCCGCTTACGACCGCCTGGTGGCCGGGGATGATTTCGCGGTTGTCGCGGGCGACGCGAGCGCGGATTTTTCTGCGGCGGGCGGCGGGGACGTCGGGTACGTAAAAATGTCCGAGATCCCTCAGGAGTGGACCGGGACCATCAGCCAACTTGAGACGGGTTCTTATTCCGAGGTCGTCGAAGGGATTGAGTCGTTTCTCATCTTTCGGGTGACGGACCGCGTCGAGGCCGGAGAGGACACGGAGGTCAAGTTGTCCATTATTTCGGTCCAGAAGGTCACGCTCGAGGAAGCCGTGCAAGAATACCTCGATTCCACGAGGGTCTGGAAGCTCATTGGCAGAACTTGATCGTTTTTGGAGTGTCTGATATCATCTCGGCGGTTACACGAGGATCTTTAACATCATCGATTTTAAAGGTTCGAGTTCGGCCGATGTAGCTCAGTGGTAGAGCAATGCTTTCGTAAAGCAGAGGTCGTCGGTTCAATCCCGACCATCGGCTCCATGAAAAGACGATCCCCAACGGGATCGTTTTTTCGTTTCATTTTTTTGGAGCGGGTAGCGGGAACCACAATGATTTCTAATACGTTATCAATCTTTAAGTAGAGCGCGCATGCCGTTCCGTTCTTGACAGATCATCAATTTAAATGTAAGCATTTCATGGCTGCCTCATCATCCGCAGCCCAGGAGTACGAATGCGATATCTGATCATCCTCCCTCTCCTCCTTGCTGTCGGCTGTGGTTTCACGGTGGGCAGCGATCGTGCTGTCAGCACGATGGAGGCGGAGGGGTGGACCAACGTCACCGTCACCGCTGAACATCGTCTTTCCCCGCGATGGATGGGCGGGTGTAGCAAGGAGGATGACGCGGCCTTCGAAGTGGCCGGCAAAAACCCCGCCGGCAATGAAGGGACGGCCACGGTTTGCTGCGGCGCCGTCCTCAAGGGGTGTACGATCCGACACTGAGGTTCTCCTCCGTTCACTGAGATTGAACTCCATAAGGTGTTTGCTCGATGAACGATTTTTTATTTGGGAGCTGTTTTCCAAAAACAAAAGACCGCCTTTTTAAGGTGGTCTTTTGGAGCGGGTAGCGGGAATCGGACCCGCGACTCATGCTTGGGAAGCACGCGTTTTACCACTAAACTATACCCGCAACTTGTGATGTCCCCGTGTGCGCGGTATCATATACCACGTCAACATGATATGACAAGACCCTTCTTTGCCTCATTGATCCTCATCATTTTGTTCGCGACGCCCGTTCATGCTTCGGAGCTCGAACGAATCGTCGCGGCGGAATTTGACGCGGCGACGATCGTGAAAGGATACACGCTCGAGTCTGACGACGGGCTATTCAGGCTTGGGATTCGCCCGAATACGCTGAATGTCTCGACGCGCGTGGACGTGAAGACGCTCGATCGTTCGCTCATGGAGGAAACATTGCCAACGAACAGGGACTTGGTCGGCGAAATCTACTTGTTCGACATTCTGAACAAGTCGAGTTACGACGGATCCGACTTTTTTTTCCTTGAGATCCGATATCCGGCGGAGGAAAGCGACGTGACCGCGCAGCTGCACGGCCGCCGCCGCATTTATTTCTGGAACGGCGTGCGCGGCGCATGGGAGGAACTTCCGAGCGAGGACAGCCCGGAGGTCGGTTCGGTTCGCGCGCTCATCCATCTTCCGTACGCGCGCCTCGCAATTTTCGAGGAAACGATCCCAGAGACCGGCACGGCAAGCTGGTACGCATACAAGGGGTGCGACTGCGCCGCGTCACCCGACTATCCTAAGGGGACGTATCTGGTGGTCACGCGTGCGGACGATCCGACGCGCAGCGTGACCGTGACCGTGAATGATTACGGTCCGGACCGCTCGGTGTTTCCCGATCGCGTGATCGACCTTGATTCCGTCGCGTTCAAGAAGCTCGCGTCGCTTGGCGCCGGGGTCATCGACGTTAGCGTGAAATTGCTTCAATCCTTGTGATCCATTTCAAAAACATCAACAAGACGTATTCGCCGAACATCGTTGGCGTGCGTAACGTAAACCTTCATATCCGTCCGGGGGAGTTCGTTTCGATTGTCGGACAGAGCGGCACGGGCAAAAGCACGCTTGCGAAGCTCATGTTTGCGGAGGAAAGACCGACCTCCGGGCAGATCGCCGTGGGCGGATGGGACATTACGCGCATTCGTGAGCATGACGTTCCTCTTTTGCGCCGACAAATCGGCGTCGTCTTTCAGGATTTCAAGCTGCTTGTGCGGCGGACCGTGTACGAGAACGTCGCGTTCGCGCTCGAAGTGGCTGGAACGCCGGCGCGCCGCATCCGCGAGGTCGTTCCGCAGGTCCTGAAAATCGTGAATCTGCAGGAGAAAGGCGACCGGTATCCGAAGCAACTTTCCGGCGGGGAACAGCAGCGCGTGGTTGTCGCCCGTTCGCTCGTGCATCGTCCAAAGATTTTGGTCGCCGATGAGCCGACTGGCAACCTGGACACCATCCACACCCGGGAAATTATCGACCTGCTGAGAAAAATCAACGAGTTCGGCACCACGGTGGTGCTTGTCACGCATAATCGCGAGGTGGTGAACGCGCTCAAGAAGCGCGTAATCACGCTCGAGGGTGGCGAGATTACTTCGGACGTCGAAGAGGGAAGATACAAGCTATGATTACTGCCTTGCGCGCCGTCAAATTCGCGTTTCAAAATTTCGGGAGGAATTTTTGGTTGTCGCTCATTACCGTCAGCATGCTTGTGCTCACCTTGTTGACGGTCAACGTTCTCATGGTACTCCAGCAGGTCGCGTCAAAGGCCATCGCGTTCGCCGAGGAGCGCATCGAGGTGTCGGTGTATTTTTATCCGGCCACGGCCGAGGAACGCATCACGGGCGCGGCTGGATATTTGCGCGGTTTGCCGCAGGTTCGTGACGTCGAGGTCATTACCTCCGATGAGGCATTGCGGCGTTTCAGCGATCGGCATGCGGCTGACGAGGCGATCTTACAGTCGCTCGACGAGGTCGGTGGAAATCCGTTCGGCCCGACCCTGGTCGTGAAGGCGTATGGCGCGGACGACTTTCCGTTTATCCTCGACGCGCTCGACAACCCCCAGTTCCGCAATGACATCCGTGAAAAGGACTTTTCCTCGTTCGAGGACATCATCGACCGTATCCGTTCGACCACCGACCGCATCCAGTTGTTCGGCATGGTGCTTTCGGCCATCTTCCTGCTTATTGCCACGCTCATTGTGTTTAACACCGTGCGCATTGCAATTTTCATTCATCGCGAGGAGATTGGCATCATGAAGCTCGTGGGTGCGACCAATGCGTTCGTGCGCGCTCCGTTTTTGATCGAGTGTCTCATTTACTCATTGTTCTCGGTTGCGTTCACGGCTGTGATCGTGTATTCGTCCGTGGCGGTGATGGATCCCAAGTTCAGCGCGTTTTTCGGCGGCGAATCCGTCGGTTTGCTGGAGTATTTCATTCGAAACTGGTACTGGATTTTCGGAATGCAATTTGTGATTCTTACCATCATCAACATGCTCGCGACCATGGTCGCAATGCGTAAATACCTACGGGTCTAGAGCATATGAAGTCGCTCGACTATGCGGCTGCCTTCGTTCGTATCACGCTCGGGTGGATGCTTCTCTGGGCATTTTTCGACAAGTTGTTCGGGCTTGGATTCGCGACGGCCCCTGAACGGGCATGGATCACCGGCGGATCGCCAACCATGGGATTTTTGAGCCACGCTGACGGTCCGTTCGCCAGTCTTTTTCAGGCAATGGCAGGCGTGATGGCAATCGACGTGCTGTTCATGACGGGCCTTGCATGCATCGGTCTCGCGCTGCTGCTTGGCATCGGATTACGGATTGCGGGATACGCAGGTGCGACCATGATGGCCCTTATGTTTCTTGCGGCTTCCTTGCCTCCGGACAACAACCCGCTTATCGACGAACATATCGTGTACGCCGGCCTGTTTCTCTGGCTCACCGTCTCCGGCCCAGGAGCCTTCGACCCGCTCGCCAAACGGTGGGCATCATGCCGGTTCGTGAAGCGGCATCCAATTTTGAGATAAAACGACCGCTGACAACCGTAGGTCTGTCCCTTGTTCGTTACGGCCACACGCAGTATGCGACTACGGTTTGTTCCGTTTCACCTCGCAAACTTACGCCCATATTCACTAGCTGTACCGCACTTCGTGCGATATTATACAGCCAGTGAACATCGCATATTGCGGGACGTTGTACGAAATTCGGCTCGGCTCTTAGTTATTTAATTTAATTGCTATGACACAAAAAATTCCAAAAGAATTGTTGAGTTCTGAATATAGAATGGAGATGTGGAAAAATTCTCAGAAGATTATTAAAAAGTTGGAAAAAGTTTTGCCGATTTCTTCTGCTTATTTATTAGGTAGCTTCACCACTAAAAAGAAAAGGCCAGCCGATGTTGATTTTATAATTTTGCTTCAGACGAAAGATAATTCCAAATCTAATTGGTCAGTTGATTTTGTGGTTGCGCCATCCGGAGAACATGGAGAATTTATATTGGAGGATGCTAAAAAGTGGATGAAGCAAAAATATGGAACGAAGAAATCGGCAGTAATTAAATTGAAGTAGGAGCCTCCGAGCCGAACATCGCACAACACGGAGTAAACGGTTCAGAAATTTTTCGCAATTATATTTCAAGGAGTGCAAAATTTCCTCACCCAAATTCGTTTTCCTTAATCCATGCCATTTACAAGATTAGTGCATTTAAAATAATCCAGTTAAGACTTTAATCTTAAACCATATGAAATATCTTTTTTCAATGTTGCTCATTAGTTCAACATTATTTCTTCCACTGATAGCAAACGCAGACATCGCGCCGGATCCTGGAACACATGAATATTCGACCCATGCCGTTTTTGATAATATTGCTGATTATCCGTCTTTCGATGTTTACGCAAGTAATTATCGGCGATTTGGCCCGACTCCGATAATCGCCAACGACGCGATAGAGCCACGAGCAGAACAAATCCAATCCAATGGACACCCTGCTTCTACATTAGCTCCCTTTTTTGCTGTAAGAAAAAGTAATCAGTCTTTAATTGTGCATAAAGACGATCCATATGGAGAACAAGGGGACATTTGGGGAACTTTGCCAGAAAACAAGCAGTACATGGTTAACGCGACCGTTACTGGTGAAGGAGAATCTCTCAAAAATGAGCTGGTCAGTGGTAATCTTCCAGATTCAAATCCTGCTGTATACATTGTTTGGGTTTATCACATTGACAATTTGACGGACACATCATTTACAGCGCATTTCGTCAGTGAATCTCGTTACGACGCAGATGTGAACTTAGTTTATGGTTCCGCACTTCCAAAAACCCTTGCAAGCGCAAGCACCCCCACATCCGCCACTGAATCAAGCACGACAGTAGTTCCTTCCGAAACTTCCAACACACCATGGACTACCATTTGGATAGTTATATCCGGTTTAGGGCTTATAATTATCTTACTGGCATATAAGGCATGGAAGAAGTAAGGTTCCTCATTTTAACGATTGCTATTGAACTGCCCATCGCTCTCATTCTCTTAAGGAAAGATGACTGGCGACGAGTAGCTTTAGTTGTTTTTGGGTCAAACATGGTTTCGCATCCGATCGTTTGGCAGATGATTTTTTTCCAGCACATAAACTGGTTTTTAGCTGAAACAGGTGTCATCGCCTTCGAGAGCCTTGTTTATGGTCTGATTTTTAAAGGTAGACGAAACCTCGCTATTTTTACTGGTATTTCTGTAAACATCGTTACGGCAGCTATCGGTTATATTTTTTTCTAAGGAGTTTTGGCTCGCAAAATTCACCCCTTTAATTCACCTCTTGCGTCCCGCCAACGTGGATAAATCAAATTTTATTCAAATAATCAGTAATCCTTATGAGCGAAAAAAACCAAGGGTCATTTGTCCCTAGACAAGAAAAACGAAGATCACTTGAAGTCCTTAGTCTTCCTGAAGTGAGAGTGAGTTCTGCTTCCTTTACTAGAATTAAAGATCTAGAAGGAAGGCACGCACTGTTAGTAAACAAAAATAGGGCAAAAAAAGGCATAATTGTGTTAACTCCGATTGGCGGTGCGATTGAAGCAACACCTGCTGGTAAGGAGAAACTTAAAAACTTACTTGATATTGATGACAGTGCGTTTGAACAAGGCCATGATCTAAGATTCGTGATGAGCGGTTCTAGGGCTAATGAATATAGAGAATGGTTTCTTAGTGGTGAGCAAAGAGAATCAGATCCTAGTCGTGAAGTTTTCGAAGAATTAATTGATGAAGCAGAACTTTTAACCAGAGAAGAATTAGAAGGACTTCAGTGCGCTAGAGCAGGTTATGCAACTGAATTGGCAGAAACTAACAGAACCGGACAAGAAGGACAAATAACCCTTCGTTTATTAGAAGTGTTTGATGCAGAATTAAAACCGGAGACGCTAGAAAAGTTACTCCAACTATCAAAGAATTCTGATGCTGTAATTAGGTTTGTTACAGAAGAAGAGATTAGAAGTGGTAAGACAGCAGATGGTACAGATATCGGTACCGTTACAAAATCATTATTAGATATTCAAGAATCAATACCTGAATTCGAATAATGGTCGGGGTCTTCAAAGTAACATAAAAGCCTGGAACCTTAAGGTTTCGGGCTTTTACTTGGTCACACCCTGTCCCGGTCTGTAGGAACAGGTCGTGATGGTTCTGCGCTCCGGTCTCACTTGAAGTTTTTGAGGGCGGTTCGGAGTGACTTTATAAAAAAGTTCGGCCCTGTTCCGGTCGCATTGAACTCATTGATGATAAATTTTTGCCGATTCTTCAAGTAACTGAAGATCAATGTCTTGTACGAACATACCTTCTTGGTTATAGGAAAGTTTATTCACGATGTCTAGGACTGGCATGATAATCTGCGAATGACCGATAAGCGTATCTTTGGTCCCGTTCGGAAACAGGGCGGTTCCAGCTGCATTGCAATAAACCAAGATTGCATTCGTTTCAAGAGCTCGGACGATGCAAAGTGCATCGACTTGTTGCTCTTCCGAACACAGATTGTGTTCCGCCATTGATTCGGCAATTTCCTTATACCAATAGCTTGGGCAATAAATAATTTGAACGCCCTGGTGCTTCATTCTTTGAAATATTTCCGGAAAGAGCATGTCCCAGCAGATCACGATGCCCGCGCGCCCGTAGGCGGTTTCAAATACTGGAACTTCCGTTCCGGGTTGAAGGAATCTGTGTTCGGAAGGATAGAGATGATTTTTCCGATAGGTACTGAGGACGATTCCTTTAGCATCGATATAGTAGCTTGTGTTAAAATTTCCTTCCGGCGTTCCTTCCATGCAGGAACCTGTGACGATATCAATGGCGTATTTGATAGCCAAAGTTTGAAACGCATTCCTGACTGCATGCGTAGTATCGAGTCGAGTCAGGTCGCCGAAGATGGATCCGGTGATGCAATCTTCCGGAAACACAATGACGGCGGCCTGCTCCTCTTTTGCCTTCCGAATGAACGCCTCAATGCGTTGAAAGTTGATTTGAGAATCAAGGTGGGTAATGTGGAACTGTACGACGGCAATGCGAACATTATTCATAAGATAGTTTTAGTAACAGAAAGCCGTTCGCAACAAGGCAGAACGGCTAAACAGGATCGATGATAAATAAAATCAACCCCGTTATGATGCTTGTTTCGGCGGATTGAAAATCGAAAGCGTAATCATAGAAAAAGGTTATCACAACATGACACCATAAGTCACTGACCTACAAATCGAAAACCCGCACTCAATGAAGAGTACGGGTTTTCTTGGTCACCCCCTGTCCCGGTCTGTAGGAACAGGTCGTGATGGTTCGGGGGGATGGAATCGAACCATCATTCACAGCTTCAAAGGCTGCTGTCCTGCCTTTAGACGACCCCCGATCGGTTTTGCGGGCCAAATCGATTTGGCGCGTTGAGTATATGGGGAATTCGGGATAAGATCAAGTCATATGAGACTTCTTCGCGTTCCCGCGCTCAGGCAATCACCGTCATATTGCGGTCCGGCATGCCTGAAAGCGGTTTTGGAATATTATGGAATTATCGCGACTGAAAAAGCCATTGGCCTGCGTGCGGGGACCACGCGGGAACACGGGACGTCGCCCGAGCATCTGTTGGTCGCGGCGCGGTCATACGGGCTCGAAGGAAGTTGGAAACGAACATGCAGTGTTTCGGATTTGCAGGAATGGTACGAGCGAGGAGTGCCAGTTATCGTGAATTGGTTTTCCGTTGAGGAGGGACATTACTCGGTCGTGGTAGGGGTGGATAAGACGAGCGTCACGCTCATGGATCCGGAAATCGGCGCAACGCGCACATTTACGCGCGCGGATTTCAAGCGTGTCTGGTTCGACTTCACCGGCTCATTCATCCGGAAGAACTCGGATATGCACGTCCGTTGGATGCTTCCGCTTTTCATAAAAAATATCCGTCCGATAGTGGGACGGAAGGGCTAGGAAACGCGCAGGGCGGCGAGGGCGCCATGGCTGCCAATGCAGCGTCGAACGATCTCCTCGGCCGTGGTGAGCTTGCCGTCTGTCATGGATGACATGAGGTCCCTTCTCGTTACGTCAATGTGGGAGAAGATCCTTGGGGGCGCATTCGATGAAACGGGACCAGTTAAGAAATCACGACGTGCCCGACCGTGACCGCGGATCCGAAAAATCGTGACGCGCGCATCGAGAGAGGCTCGTTATTTTTTGTGGTGAGATACGTGCGCGTTCCGGTTTGGTCTAGGCGCGACGCAAGCTCGGGATGGCGGACAAGATACTCGGCGAGCTTGTCGGTGACGATCGTGCCTTGGGTCACGAGTGAAATGGCCGTCGGAAGATGTTTTCGGAAAAGCGGCTCAACGAGCGGATAGTGCGTGCAGCCAAGCAATACGGTGTCGACAAGCGGTTCTCGTTCAATCAGCTGTAGACAATACGTTGCGACCAGGCGGTCGGCCTCTTCGGAACGTTCGCGTCCAGCCTCGATGAGTTCGACGAGACCGAGACAGGCAACCTGCGTGACGACCAGGTTCGGACGAATATGGTTCAGCTCATGAAGGTACGCGTTTGACCCCACGGTCGCGGGCGTGGCCATCACTCCCACGTGGCCCGTACGCGACAAGGAAACGATTTCCTCTGCCGTTGGACGAATGACGCCAAGGACGCGCCGGTCCGGAAACTCATGCGGCAGTTCGGTTTGCTGGATTTGTCGCAGCGCTTGCGCGCTCGCGGTATTGCACGCGAAGATGACCAGCGGACAACCGCGGCGGAACAGCTCTTGCACTCCCTCAAACGCGAACGCAAAAATTTCCTCGTGCGTGCGAGTGCCATACGGGGCGCGGGCGTTGTCACCCAGATAGATCGTGGAAAGACTCGGCAAGCGAGCATGGATCGGCCTCAAAATGGTCAGTCCGCCGAATCCGGAGTCAAAGACACCAAGCATAAGGAAAGACCAGTATGGTATAATTTCGTCACGTTGGCAACCAGAAGCGGCATTCGGCGGGACGTTTTATCTTGCCAAAGTCGTCAAAAAGTGCTATGCTGTACCGGAAGTATGGTCGCCAAGCATCATTGGGCCGACCAATGAGCAATCATTCGTAATTTCATTTCAACGACCGTAGATATGTCACGAGAAGGTTCAGGAATCGATCGTCGCGTCGCGAGTTCGCGCGGAACGCGTTTTCGAGAAATCGCGCTGCTTGCGTTAGCCATGCTTGTCGTTGCCCCAAAGCCGGCCGAGGCTCACGACTCGCGAAGCCCGGATAATGCCTGGGCTCAGATTCGAGGTGAGAATACGGAAGAGCGCGCAAAGGAAATCGATGAGCTTGAACGCGAGTGCTCCGTTCTTGAGGCGCGCATTGCAAAGCTCGGGGCGCACATAAACGAAGAAACGGTTCAGGATCGCAATCGATACCAGCGTGACCCAGGATTGAAGTTTCAGGAAAGAGGAAAGTTGCGCGATGCCGAGCGTGAGTTGCGACAAAAGGAAGCGGCGATTGGGCGGCTGAAGAACGGGTCGGAACTCGGGGTCGAACGCATGGAAAATCAGAAGCCAAAACTTGACCTGTCCGCCAACAATCTTGGGAACGAGGTGATCGCGAAGTATTATGATACGTATAAGGTCGGGTGGAAGGACCACGCGATTTATTTTGACGTGCAGGACGGAACACCGGACGGTGCTCGAGCTATGATCCGCGTCGGACCCGAGTTTACGGACGCCGATTTTTATTTCGAGGATGGCGGCAAGGATCTTCGCATTGTATTTACGACGGTTACGGGCGGCCATAAGACCTTGTTGCTCGACGATGGCTACTACGGCGGCTTTTTCGAAAGTTCAAAGAGTGGAAAACCTATCCCAACTGAAATTGAATAACTATGGCCCTCGATATTCTCGATCCGCGCGTCCGTATCATCGTGACCCTTCGCAAGAATGGAAATCCCGATGACGCCATCACCTCGTTCATGTCCCTGTTCGATGCCGTGGGGCACGCGCAGCAAGAACGTCTCGCGCAACTTGTCACTGTCGAGGACCAGGAAGTCATCAATCGGCTGGTGCGGGTCCTTCCCGACGTGCACGCGGCCATGCTTCGCAAGAACGGAAAGACGCCCGAAGAAATTATCGAGGAGGCCGTGAAGGAATTATCATGATGTCGTATGTCCGCGTTTTCCTGCCTATTCGTCGGTCGGTTTCAACCGTTTCATAACGGCCATTTGATGGTGATAAAGGGAATGACAAAAGTTTGCGGAAAAATCGTGGTCGCGATCGGGTCCCCGGAAGCAGAGAAGGGAATCGAGAATCCATTTACCGCGGCGGAGCGCCGCGAGATGATTCAGCGCGCGCTGCAAGGCGTGGATATCATTCCGAACTTCGACATTTCGATCATCGAAGTCCCAGACGTCGGCGATGACGAGACGTGGGCGAAAAAGTGCCTCGAACTCTCCGAGGAAGTTCACCAGGTGTGGACCGGAAACGAATGGACAAAGTCCTGTTTCGAAAAAGTCGGCCTTGAGGTGAAGGACATCAAGGAAGTTCCAGGCATCAGCGCCACGGAGATTCGCAAGCGGATGAAGGAGGGCGGAGATTGGAGAGCGCTCGTTCCTGGCGAAGTCGCTTCGTATTTGAGCGAATTGAACGCATCGGAGCGTATCAAGAACCTGTGAAAAAACGACTTGCCATCATCCTGATCTTCGGAACGCTCATCGCGGCCGGATTTGCCTTGCGGTTTGGCGTTTTGTCGATGGCAGACGAGATGCATGGTCATGGGACAGACATCGCCTGTTTGTCGCACTGCCTGATGGCGGCGTCCAGCGACGCGAACGTCGCGACCGTAACCACGGCGGGTACCTTCATTTTCGTAGCGTTTGTCGCCTGGTTCGTGTCCGTTCCGTTATCTCTGTTGGAATCGAAGCCCGGCCGCATTCTTGTCAATTTAGATCCCGAACGTAGATTTCTCATCGCAAGGTTAGATTAAAAGACGGGCGGCCCGTACCGGATTTCGGTTTGGGTTTCTCGTTTTTTGTTTTTGATCTAAGATTGAATCACTATGGCAAAGATGCTGCACTTTCGCGTGCTCGGAACAAAATGCGCCGCGTGCGAGATTATTCTTGAGCGCGAGTTACGACACATTCGTGGGGTAAAAAAGGTGAATGCCTCGCATGAGGGCGGTCGCGTTGATCTTGAGGTGGAAGACGACGCACACGTGACCGTTCGCGACCTGGAACAGAGGGTCGGAGAACACGGATATCGGTTTGAGATGAGTGACTCCAGAACTCTACAACTTCAAAACTCCACAACGCTCTCCTGGAAGCGTCTTGGCGGTACTGCCGTGATCGTGTTCGCCTTATACCTCGTTCTGAAAAACACAGGCTTGCTCACATTTTCTCCGACCGTCGAAGGATCAACGAGTCTTGGCGCGGTATTCCTCATTGGTCTGGTCGCGGCGTTTTCTTCTTGTACGGCCGTGGTTGGCGGCCTGATCGTCGCGATGTCCTCTACGGCCGCAAAGGCTAACGCCCATGCGACGTTCTCGGAGAAGATCCGTCCGTACGTTCTGTTCAACGTGGGTCGCGTGGCCGGATTTGCCGCGCTTGGAGCCCTGACGGGATGGATCGGGAGCGTCTTGTCGCTTTCGTCGTCCATGAACGGCATTCTGATTCTCGTAATCGCGGTGCTCATGATCGGGCTTGGAGTCAACCTGCTCGACGTGCTTCCGTCCGGATTTTCGATCCGGCCGCCAAAGTTCCTGTCGCGCCGCGTGGTCGCTCTTTCCGAGTCAAGGCACCCGGCGGTCCCGTTCGTGTTGGGCGCGCTGACCTACTTCCTGCCGTGCGGGTTCACGCAGTCCATGCAGCTGTATGCGCTTTCCACTGGGAGTCCGTCGCATGCGGCGCTCATCATGACGGCGTTCGCGCTCGGTACGCTTCCGGCGCTGCTTGGAATTGGCGCCGCAACCTCGGCGGCCAAGGGAAAGAATCTCGCGTACCTTACCAAGGTAGCCGGGGCAGTCGTTGTCGTGCTTGGCATTTCGAATGTGCAGAACGGGGCAACGCTGCTTGGATGGAACACGACGAGCGCGGCCAACGCTCCAACGGCCGAACTGTTCATGGAAGATGGCCGGCAGGTGCTCCAAATGGAAGTGACGTCGCGCGCGACCTATGTGCCGGATGTTCTTTCCATTGTCGCCGGTATTCCGGTTAAATGGGAAATCGAAGGGGCGAAAAGTATGGGTTGTGCCTCCACGCTTGTGATTCCAAAACTAGGCGTTTCGACGCGCTTGCGTCCCGGTTACAACGAGCTCGCGCTCGGTCCGCTCGACCCGGGCGTGTATCCGTTCACTTGTTCCATGGGCATGACCGATGGAACGTTGATCGTCCAATAATATGAAAACGACGTTCAAAATTGAGGGGATGCATTGCGCGAGTTGCGCCGTGAACATCGAGCACGCGCTCAAGTCGACGCCGGGAGTCACGGACGCGAACGTCAATTACGCGCTCGCCAACGCGGCCGTGGAGTTTGACCCCGCGCGCGTTGAAGAAATGGCCGTGCACGGCGTGGTTGTGAAGGAGGGATACAAGGTACGGATGGGGTCTGGAATGGAACATCATGAAGGAGAGGATCACATGGCGCATGGCGGCGAGTCACGTTCCGCATTGCGTTGGGCAGTGATTGCCCTGGCATTTGGAGTCCCGACCATGGCGCTCGCGATGATGGATACGGGGAGAATCTTTCAGGCGATCCTCGGTACGGCCGCGGTGCTCGGCCCGGGGATGGGGTTTCATCGTGCGACCCTGGCCGGTCTCAAACGATTTCGGGCCAACATGGACACCCTCATCACGCTCGGCACGCTGACGGCCGTGACGTTTTCTTGGTGGCAGTTTGCGCGAGGCGGGGATTTGTATTTTGAGACCGCGGCGATCATCGTGTCGTTCATTTTGCTTGGCCGATATTTCGAGGCCAGGAGCAAGGGGCGTGCGAGTTCCGCGATTTCGAAGCTTGTCGGACTTGGCGCGAAGACAGCGCATCTCGTTTCCGGTGCGGAAGTCGCGGTCGAATCGCTCAAGGTTGGCGACCAGGTCATCGTGAAGCCGGGCGAAAAGGTTCCGCTCGACGGGCGCGTGCTTGACGGTGACTCGTCGCTCGACGAGTCGATGCTCACCGGCGAGTCGTTGCCTGTGTCGAAGCGCGTGGGGGACATCGTGTATGGCGCGACCGTGAACCAGCAGGGGGCGCTGACCGTGGAGGTGACGAAGGCGTCGGGCGACACCGTGCTTGCGCAAATTGTGAGGCTCATGGAAGAAGCGCAGCAAAAGAAGGCTCCAATCCAGAAGCTCGCGGATCACATTTCGTCCGTATTCGTGCCAATCGTCATTGGCATCTCCGCGCTGACGTTCATCGTATGGTTCCTGATCACGCATGACGTCCAGGCGTCGCTTATTCCGGCCGTGGCCGTGTTGGTGATCGCCTGTCCGTGTGCCATGGGCCTCGCGACACCGACCGCGATCCTCGTCGGCACGGGCCGCGGTGCCACGGAGGGCATCCTCATCAAGAGCGGCGAGGCGCTCGAACGCAATCGGTCGATCGATGCGATTCTGCTCGACAAGACAGGGACGCTGACGGCTGGAAAGCCAGTGGTGACCGACTATCTTGGGGATGACGCATCGCTTGCGATCGCCGCCGGCCTTGAATCCAAGTCCGAGCATCCGCTTGCGCGCGCCATCCTTGCGTATGCGCGGGAGAAAAACGTTGTTCCGTCGGACGTGTCTGAATTCCGTTCCGTGACTGGGCAGGGAGTCGAGGGCGTTCTAAACGGCATGCGCGTGGCGCTTGGCAAACCGTCGGAAACAAGCGTCGAGATCGAACGCCTTCAGGAAGCCGGAAAGACAGTCGTGATTTTGAGCATCGATGGAAAGTTCGTGGCGACCATGGCGATTGCTGACGTCGCGAAGGACACGTCAAAGGCCGCGGTGGCCGAGCTTCGCTCGCTCGGGCTCGAGGTCGCAATGATCACCGGTGACAATCGCCGCACGGCTGAGGCCATCGCCCGACAGATCGGTATCGATCGTGTTGAGGCCGACGTGATGCCAGACCGCAAGCTCGCGCTCGTGAAGGAATGGCAGTCGGCCGGCAAGAAGGTGGCATTCGTGGGCGACGGCATCAACGACGCGCCCGCGCTCATGCAGGCCGACCTTGGCATCGCGATCGGAACCGGGACGGATATTGCCATCGAGGCGGGCCAGATCGTGCTGGTCGGCGGCGGGCCGGAAAAGGTGGTGGCATCCATTAAGCTCGCGCGCGCCACGTACCGTGCGATCATCCAAAATTTGTTCTGGGCGTTCGGCTACAACATTGCGGCCATTCCGCTTGCCGCGTTTGGTCTCCTGAATCCAGGCATCGCGTCCGCGGCCATGGCGTTTTCCTCGATCTCCGTGGTTCTGAACTCGCTTAGGATTCGGCGCGCGAGATTGTAAAAACGATCTTGAAAGAAAAGAGACGGGACCGAAAGGTCTCGTCTTTGGTTAGTGGGTCCCGAAAGGTGGAACCTTCCTCGGAGGGAGCACGCGCCTGGGCCCGATCGGAGCGAGCGTCACCTTGGCCGGCTTCAGCCTGACTTGGACGCTGACATCATGGGATTCGGCATAGAGCTGGAGTTCGAATCCCTGTCGATCCATCCATGCCATCGCGGACGTCAGGTCCTCCGGGCCTGGCGGAACGTCGAGGGCGATCATTCCACGGCTCCACCCGTCTTGGTCGAAATCTGGCATGTCGTGAAACATCCAGATGCGGAGTGCGTTCATCAGGTAGCCGAGACCCGACCGTTCGTCACAGTTCGCCGGGATCATTACCGAGTATCCCATTTCCACTCCCTGATCAAATGGGCAAATGAGAATAACAGGTTTTTGGGAAAAGATCAAGGGAAAACCGCTTTTGATCGTTGTTTGGCTTTTGTTCGGTATTGTGGTAGGATCTGTCCACAATCCAATGATCCCACCCCCTAGAGACCCTGTCTTTTGGGGCATTTGGCTTATGGACATGACATTTAAGTTACATTCCAACTATCAACCGGCGGGTGATCAGCCAAAGGCCATCGCGGCGCTGACCGATGGTCTTCAGGTTGGAGAAAAGTTCCAAACGTTGCTCGGTGTCACGGGTTCTGGAAAGACGTTTACTATTGCGAACGTGATTCAGAACACGCAGCGCCCAACGCTTGTCATCGCGCACAACAAGACGCTTGCGGCGCAGCTGTGCAATGAGTTCCGTGAATTCTTTCCCGAGAATGCCGTGGAGTATTTCGTTTCCTACTACGATTACTACCAGCCGGAGGCGTACATGCCGCGCACGGACACGTTTATTGAGAAGGAGGCGATGATCAACCAGGAGATCGACCGGCTTCGCCATTCCGCCACCCAGGCGCTGCTTACGCGCCGCGACGTGATCATCGTCGCGTCAGTTTCGTGTATCTATGGCTTGGGAAGCCCGAAGGAATACAGGAACACGGTGATGCAAATGAAAGTAGGCGAAGGGAAACGTTCGGAGATTTTGCATCGGCTCGTGGACATGCAGTTCGAACGGACCACCGCCGACCTGACGCGCGGCCATTTTCGGGCGCGCGGGGAGGTGCTTGAGATAATGCCCATGAACGAGGAGTTGATCTATCGATTAATTTTCGAGGAGGAGACCGTTCGTGAGATCATCTTGCTTGACTCGGTGAGTCGTAAGGAGATTGGTCATGAGCCGTTCGCGTGGATCTTTCCGGCGAAGCACTATGTCGTGTCTCCGGAGCATGAAAAAACCGCACTTTCCGGCATCAAAAAAGAACTCGACGACCAGCTCGCACTTTTTGCCGCCGAAGGTAAACCGCTTGAGGCGGAGCGCATTTCACGCCGCACGCGGTATGACCTCGAAATGATCAAGAACGTCGGATACTGCAATGGCATTGAAAACTACTCGCGACACTTTGACGGTCGCGTCGAGGGTGAGCCACCATACACGCTCATGGATTATTTTCCAGAAGATTTTTTGACCGTTATCGACGAATCGCACGTTTCAGTGTCTCAGATTGGCGGCATGTACGCGGGCGACAAGGCGCGCAAAGATGTCCTCGTCGAGCATGGGTTCCGGTTGCCATCGGCACGTGACAACCGTCCGCTCACGTTTGAGGAATTCGAGAAAAAAATTGGTCAGACCGTATTTGTGTCGGCCACGCCTGGGAAGTACGAAAAACAGCATTCTGAACGCTTTGTCGAGCAAATCATTCGACCGACGGGCCTCGTTGACCCTGAGATTGACGTACGGCCAGTCACGGGAGACAAACAGAAGGGTACGAAGGGACAAGTCGAGGACCTGATCGAAGAAATCGTCGTGCGCGTCGCGAAGGGAGAACGTACGCTCGTTACCACGCTGACCAAGAAGATGGCCGAGGATCTCACTGAGTTTTTAAAGGAACGCAGGATCATGGTTCAATATTTGCACTCCGACGTCGAGACGCTCGACCGCATCACCATCCTGTCTGATCTGCGCAAGGGCAAGTACGACGTGCTCGTGGGCGTAAACCTGCTTCGCGAGGGTCTTGACCTGCCGGAAGTCACGCTTGTCGCCATTCTCGACGCAGACAAGGAGGGGTTCTTGCGCTCTGAGACATCGATCATCCAGACCATCGGTCGTGCCGCGCGCAACGTCGGCGGCCGCGTGATTCTCTACGCCGATGTCATGACCGGCTCCCTTGAAAGTGCCATCAGAGAAACGGATCGTCGCCGCGAGATCCAAATGGCTTACAACGAAAAGCATGGCATCACGCCAAAGACGATTCAGAAGACAATCACGGACATCCGCAGCATGCTCGGAGCAAGTGAGGACGAAATAAAAAATGTGCTCAACATCGAAGTTACAGCTGAGCCGAAGGAAATTGAGGATCTCATCAAGGATAAAAGCGAAAAGATGCGCATTGCGTCGCACAGCCTCGACTTCGAGACCGCGGCAATTCTGCGCGACGAGATCATTTTGCTCAAAAAGGAATTAAAAGAGAAGAAAGGAAAACAGGGGCAAATACATGTATGAATGACAAGATCATCATCAAGGGAGCGCGGGAACATAATTTGAAGAACATCACGTTGGAGATTCCGCGCAACCAGTTGGTTACCATCACGGGTTTGTCGGGTTCCGGCAAGTCGTCGTTGGCATTCGACACGATTTTCGCGGAGGGACAGCGCCGCTATGTGGAATCGTTGTCCGCATACGCGCGGCAGTTTCTCGGGCAGATGGAGAAGCCGGACGTGGACGAAATCGAGGGACTCTCGCCGGCAATTTCGATCGATCAGAAGGCACACTCCGCGAATCCGCGCTCGACCGTGGCGACGATCACGGAGATTTATGATTACCTTCGCGTGCTCTACGCGCGCGTCGGCAAGCCGCATTGCGTGAAGTGCAAGAAGGAGATTGAAAAGCTGTCGAACGAGCAGATGGTGGATGTGGTTTTGAAGGGGACAGGTGGGACACAGGGGACAAAGGGAGCGGTGAAAATTCTCGCGCCCGTTGTTCTTGGTCGCAAGGGCGAATACTATCAGTTGTTGTACGACCTCTATAACTCGGGGTTCGCGCGTGTTCGTATCGATGGGCAGCTTTTCGACCTTTCGCAGCAAATCAAGTTGAAGAAATATCAGCAGCACACCATTGAGGTTGTTGTGGATTCCATTCCCGTTTCCTCGCTTATGAGCGACGATAAGGAGGCCCGCCAGCGGCTCGCTGATGCGCTTGAGACGGCTGTGCGGCGTGGAAATGACGTGGCGATTATCGCGTATCCCGATGGGACCGAGCGCATGTTGTCCTCCAAGTTTTCATGTCCGGATGACGGTTTTGCGTTTCCGGAAATCGAACCACGTTTGTTTTCGTTCAACTCCCCGTACGGCGCATGCCAGGTCTGTCATGGGCTCGGCACGGCCGAACTGTTCAGCGAGGAATTGTGCGGAGCGTGCACGGGCGATCGCCTGCGTCCAGAAGCGCTTCACGTGTGGCTGCCTCGATCTTCCGCCTCCACGGATACGAGCGGTCTGTCGATCGTCGATATCAGCCGAATGTCCATCGAGGCGGCCACGGAATATTTCAGATCCGTTCAGTTTTCCGAACGCGAGCAGGAGATCACGGGCCCGGTTCTCAAGGAGGTCGTGAATCGCCTGCAGTTCATGATGGATGTGGGGCTTCATTACCTTGCGTTGAATCGTATGGCAGGAACGCTCTCCGGCGGGGAGGCGCAGCGCATTCGTCTTGCGTCGCAGGTCGGATCGCGCCTTGTCGGGGCGTTATACGTTCTCGATGAGCCGACGATCGGCCTTCATCAACGCGACAACGATCGACTAATCGAGACGCTTTTGCAGTTGCGCGATCTCGGCAACACGGTGTTGGTTGTGGAACATGACGAGGATACCATTCGCGCGTCCGATTACATGGTGGAGATTGGACCGGGCGCTGGCGTGCACGGTGGGTTTGTCGTTGCAGCAGGTCGAACACCGGATGTGTTCAAGGATAAAAACTCGCTGACGGCCGCCTATCTGCGGGGGGACAAAAAGATCGAGGTGCCGGAAACGCGCCGGAAGGCGGGAAAGGATTCCATCAAGATTCGTGGCGCCTCGGAGAACAATCTGAAAAACATCGATGTCGACATCCCGCTGCGTCGGTTCGTTTGCGTGACGGGCGTTTCGGGTTCCGGAAAGTCTACGCTCGCGTATGACACCATGTACAAGGAATTGGCGCGTCGTTTGTATGGCTCCAAAGATCGTCCTGGCAAGCACACGGCGGTTCTTGGCGCGGAGTACATCGATAAAACCGTGCTCATTGACCAGGGCGCCATCGGTCGTACGCCACGCTCGAATCCCGCGACGTATACCGGATGCTGGGGGCCGATCCGCGAGATATTCGCGGCAACCGAGGAAGCGCGATTCCGTGGGTATAAGGTTGGTCGCTTTTCGTTCAACGTTCCAGGCGGCCGGTGCGAGAGCTGCGAGGGGCATGGAACCACGGCAATTGAAATGCACTTCCTTCCTACCGTGTACGTAACTTGTGACGTGTGTAAGGGCAAACGGTTCGAACGCGAGACGCTTGAGATATTATTTAAGGAAAAGAACGTCTTTCAGGTTCTTCAGATGACGGTAGAAGAAGCAACGGAATTTTTTAGTGAGATTCCCGTTGTTCATGACAAGCTTAAGACGCTCAACGAGGTCGGACTGGGTTATTTGCGGCTCGGTCAGAGCGCGACCACGCTTTCTGGCGGGGAAGCGCAGCGCGTAAAACTTGCGTCCGAGCTTTCAAAACGTGCCACAGGTCGCACACTCTATCTGCTTGACGAGCCGACCACCGGGCTGCACTTCGAGGACGTGAAGCGTCTTTTGGAAGTGCTTCATAAGCTGGTAGACAAGGGCAACACGGTGGTGGTCATCGAGCACAACCTCGACGTCATCAAGACCGCCGACTGGCTCATCGACCTCGGTCCGGAAGGCGGCGACAAGGGCGGCACCCTCGTCATGGCCGGCACCCCGGAAGACATCGCCCGCCACGCGAAGAGTTATACGGGGCAGTACCTGAAGCGAATGTTGAAGTGATGCTATACTGGGCGCATATGAAATATCTCATCGCGATCGCGGGCGTCCTGGCGTTCCTTGGCGCGGGCTGTGTCGCGCCTGTCGAGCCTGACACGAGCGGAGGGGATCCTACGACCGGGGCGCCGGTCGTCGAAACCGACGTGACGCTTCCGCTTTCCGGGGACGGGCCGGTCGGATATCTCCCGGTCTACAAGCGGTTCGGCGAGTTCTTTGACGACCGGTTCGTCGGATACCACACTGGCGAGGACGCGGAGGTGCCGCCGGACGACGATCCGTTGCCGCCGATCCCCGTGCTGGCGGTCGCGGACGGAACGGTAGCGTACCTGTCGCACGTGTCCGGGTTTGGCGGAGTCGTCATTCTGCAGCACGAGTTCGACGGGGAATCGATCCAGACCCTCTACGGGCATCTCGATCTCGATTCGACGACCCTTCGGACCGGCGACGTCGTGGCAAAGGGCCAGGTCATGGCGATTCTCGGGGAGGACAAGTCCGAGGACACCGACGGCGAGCGCCGGCACCTGCATTTTGCCGTTTATCGCGGCGCCGAGGTTCGGCTCCAGGGATACGTTTCGTCGCCCGTCGAGCTCGACGCGTGGATCAACCCGCAGGACTTTTTCGCCGAGCACGGCGTCACCCGGCCCGATCCGGACCTCGCGGAACACGACGACGTCCTGAGCGCCCGCGACCTGCTCTGGTACCCCTCGCCCACGCGCCGCGACGTCCCGCTCGCGCACGCCGCATACGGCGAGCTTGATTTCGAAATGCCCGCGGACTGGGACGTGGAATACATCCCGTCGCTCGACGCGCTGAACCTGTACGAAGTCTCCGGCGCAGGAACGGCCCGCGAACGCTCGAAGATGCTCATCCGCTACTTCGACGCGAACGATTTCCAGACGTTGTCGACCGTCGACGTTATATCGACCGAGACGGTCTCCGTCGGCGTCGAGGACTATGACGCTCGTCGGTACGAGATCGTTAAGAAATCCGGGATCGAGGATTTCACGGACCAGCCGGCGTGGCGCAACGCCCAGCATGTCGTGACGGACTTCCGCGCCGAGGCTGGTTTCTCCCGGTTCTACGTGGTAGCCGCGAATCCCGATCTCGACCCTGCCGTCTACCAAGGCATCTTGGACAGCATTGGGGCAGATTTTTTTAGCGCTTGAATTTGGCTCGGATCTGTCCCGGAAGGTCCTCCCAGAACAAGGAAATGGACGCGGCGAGAAGGCCGATGTCGCGGACCGTGATCGCGGTGGTCCCTGTGGTGGCAAGAACGACAGCCAGGTGGACGGCGCCGACGAGCGTGGCGACCCACGCGCCGATGTCGATGAGCAGGAAGAAACCGATGGCCATGTCAACCACGGCCGTGCCGATCATCGCCTCTCTCTGCGGGACCGGGAGCAGGTCCGCGGCCCACGGATGAAGGAATCCGCCCCAGAAGTCCGGATCCTTGAAGATGAGGATGCCGATCCACAGGAAGGTGACGGCCATGCCGATGCGCAGGATGTGGTAGGAGAAGCCGCGGGTCTTCATAGGACGTGTGTGATGACGTTCGATTGCCTCTCGTCGCGTTTTGTTAAGGAGTCATGGTTTTATGATAGCATACGCCTGATGATCCCTCCTTCCGTGCAGGTCAAAGACGGCAGGCTTCCGGACAATCCCGGGGTGTATTTTTATTATGGAGATGGCGGGAAACTGCTGTACGTCGGCAAGGCCACGTCGCTCAAGCGGCGCGTGGCGACATACTTCAGCGAACGCGGGGACGGGCGGGGCGCACGCATCGCGGAACTCGTGTCGAAGATCGCCCGCATCGACTACGTGGAGACGCCGACGGTCATCGAGGCGCTGGTGCTCGAGGCCAATCAAATCAAGGCGCACGCGCCGCCGTACAACGTGCTCGGCCGCGACGACAAGAGCTTCAACTATCTCGTGATCACCAACGAGGAGTTTCCTCGTCCGTTGCTCATGCGCGGGCTTGACCTCGAACGGCTCGGCGTCAATCCCTTCGACAAGGCGCTCACCCCCGCGACGAAGAAAAAGTTTCTCGCCGTGTTCGGCCCGTACACGAGCGGCCTGGCGCTCAAGCGCGCGTTGGCGCTCATCCGCCCAAGCATCCCGTGGAGCACCTGCGCGCCGGGTCAGAAACGGTCGTGCTTTGACCGCCAGCTTGGGAAATGTCCGGGCGTATGCGTCGGCGAGATCTCGAAGGCCGAGTACCGGAAGACCGTCCGGAACCTGATCCTGTTTTTCGAGGGGAAGAAAACGGCGATCGTGCGGACGCTGAAGCGCGACATGGCCCGCGCGGCCGCGGCGCTGGACTTCGAGCGTGCCGCGAAGCTGCGCGGCCAGGTATTCGCGCTCGAGCACATCCGCGACGTGTCGCTCATCATGCGCGAGGACGTGGACCTGCCGTTCGCGCCGGTGCGGGACGCCGGATACCTCGACCTCAACGGCCGCGTCGAGGCGTATGACATCTCCAACATCTCCGGGACGTCTGCGGTCGGCTCGATGGTGGTGTTCGAGGAAGGGAAGCCGGCGAAGGCACTTTATCGCAAGTTCCGCATCAAGACCGTGAAAGGAGCCAACGATTTCGCGATGATGGAAGAAGTGCTGCGTCGCCGCCTCTCGCGAGAGGCGGCGGGGTCGAAGGGATGGGGCCTGCCCGCGCTTATGGTCATCGACGGCGGGGAAGGCCAGGTCGGACGCGTCTTAAGGGTGATGGATGGCTTCGGCGTGCGCGTCCCCGTGGTCGGCATCGCCAAGGGATTCGACCGCAAGCAGGATCGGCTGGTCTACGACCGTACCGACACGGAACTTCATCGCGCCGTGATGCGCGGAAAGGAAATCCTCCAGCGCGCGCGTGACGAGGCACACCGTTTCGCGGTATCCTATCATCGAACCTTGCGATCGAAACGATCGCTTTATGCGAAGTAACACATCTGCCGTTCCGTCGTTTGAACCACTGTGGACGGGAATCTTTGCGTTGGCCGCGGATTTGCTCGGAACGTTCCGGGCGGCCGCGGAAACCGAGGCGAAGGCCGACGAGGATTTGGTTCGTGCCATGCGAGGCGGCGACGACCGCGCGTTCGAGATGCTGTACGAGCGGTACTTCGACAAGATGTACGCGTTCGTCGTCCGCCGCGTCGGCCACCACCAGACCGCCGAGGATCTTGCCTCCGACGTATTCATGAGGGCGTTCACCCACCGGCAGTCGTTCGTGTGGCGCACGTCGTTTTCGGCGTGGATCTATCGCATCGCCACCAACCGGGTCACCGATTACCATCGCACAAAGAAGCCCTCCGAGGAGCTCGACGAGGCAAAGCACGACCAGCCGTCCACGGTGCCGCACGCACCCGACGAGGTGGACCGCGGCATCCTGCATCGGAAGCTGGAGACGGTGCTTGAGAAACTCCCGGAGCGCGAGCGTATCGCCGTCACCATGAAGTTTTACGGGGAGTGCGACAACGGCGAGATCGCCAAGGCGCTCAAGGTTACGCCGAACAACGTGGGAGTGATCGTGCACCGCGCGCTCAAGAAATGCCAAGCATCCTATGACTGACCAATCTGACAACATGCGTAAGGAACCCGCGGATCCGTCGTTGGAGAAACTGACGGCCGATTTGGGCCGCCACGCTAAATCCACTGACGCCACGCCGCGACTCGGATTCAAGGAAGCGCTTCGACTGCGCCTCCACGAGGCGCTCGCGGCCCGCCCATCGCCTATGTCGTCCCGTCTCAAGCTGTTTGCCGCGCTTTCGCCCGTTCTCGTCGTGCTCATCATCGCCGTGCTGGTGCTCCAGCCGTTTTTCGGCGTCCAGACGGTGTATGCGTACGACCAGTTTACGCTAACTCCCGCGTCCTCGGACGCGCTCGGCATCGAGCCGAATACCTCGTTCACGCTCGAGAGTCGCGATCCGGTGTCCGCGTCGGACATCGAGCATCTGCTCGTTGTAAGGACCGCGGAGGACGTCGGCTATGACGTCGAGCAGGTTTCTGAAAAAGAATTGCGCATCGCCTTTGACGAGTCGCTTTCTTCCGACGAGGTGGTGAAGTTCAGCCTTGCCACCACGACCACCTGGCCGAGCGGCGAGACCGCGACGCGCGATTACAATTGGGCGTACCAGGTGAAGGGGGATTTCCGCGTAACGTCCACGATTCCGGGCGACGAAACGAGCCAGGTCCCGCTCGACACGGGGATCGAGTTCGTCTTCAACTATGAGAACGTCGACCAGGACGATTTCGAGGACGCGCTGACCATCTCCCCGCCGATCGCCGGCCACGTGGAATCCTCCCGCCGGTCGTTCGTGTTCGTGCCGGACGAGATCCGGCCGCAGACGCTGTACACGGTCACGCTTTCCGGCGACCTGCCGCTCGAGGGGAGCGACGAGACGCTCGGCGAGGATTACACGTTCACGTTCGAGACGTCGCTCGACGAGTCGCGCGGCGTCGCGCTCGTGGTGGACGACCGGTTCAACACCGCGACCCCGGGCGACACGGTGGCGCTGGCGTACAACGAGTGGGGAAATGCCGACGGGGATACCTCCGCGCCGCACGTGAAGCTGTACCGGTACGGGTCGTTCGAGGAATACGTGGCCGCGATGAAGACGGCGCGCGACTTCGAATGGCGCACGTTCGTGAACGCGGACGCGCTTATCGACACCTCCGCGCAGCCCGCGCTCGAGTTCGACGCGGAGACGCCGGAATACGACTGGCGGCAGTACCTCATGTTTCCGGCCGCGCTCGAGGAGGGGTATTACGTCGCGGACGTCTCGCACCACGGCGCGCGGACGTGGGCGCTCATCTCGTCGTCGAATCTGACGGCGTACGTTTCGCGCGCCACCAACCGTACGCTGTTCTGGGTGAACGACGCGACCACGGATACCCCGCTTTCCGGCGCCTCCGTGTCCTATTCCGGCGACGACGAGCACGGGACCACCAATGCCGACGGCCTTGCCTCGGTCACCTCGGCCGACGCGCAGGACAACATCGTGGAGATTCGCCGCGACGACGACGCGATCGCCATTCTCCTGCAAAGCTCGCTCATCATGGAGACCGACGGGAGCCGTTCCTGGTCCTCGCGCCCGGTGGGCAGCGGGGTCGCGGACGAGTACTGGACGTACCTGTACACCGACAGGCCAACGTACAAGCCGACCGACACCATGAAGTTTTGGGGATACGCGGAAGCGCGCGACGACGGCACGCGTCCCGAGAGCGTGTTCGTGGACGTCGGGTTCGACTCGGTCACGGTTAACGTCACCCCGGAAGGAACCTACGCGGGCGAGCTGTCGCTGCGTGGGGTGAGCGTCGGGTATTACTCGCTGAACGTTTCCTGGGGAACCGAGGTGGTCGCCACCCGTTCCATCAACGTCACCGAATATGTGAAGCCGGCCTACACGTTGTCCATCGAGCCGGACGTGGACGCCGCGTTCGTCGGCGACACGGTCGGGTACACTGTGCACGGCGAATTTTTCGAGGGAACCCCGGTCAACGGGCTGGAGGTGCTCATGTCCGGCGAATGCGGCGACCAGACGCTGACGCTCGACGACGCGGGCAACGCGCACGGTTCCTTTTCCTGCTCGTATGCCGAAAGCCGTCGTTACCCGCAGTCCGTTTGGTTCTCGGTCCGCCCGAGCCGTTCGGAGGAAGGGGAGATTCAGGCGAGCTCGACTGTGATGATGTTCGGGCCGAAGATTTACCTCGATACCCCGTGGACCAGCAACACGATCGAAAACGGGGTCGGGATGATCGAGGCCGTGGTGCGCAACACCCAGGCGATTGATTCTTACGATCCTGAGACGTTTGGCCCGACGGTACGCGCCGGACAGGCCGTCACCGGCACCGTCTGGGAAATCACCTATACCAAGCGCGAGACCGGACAGTCGTATGACTTCGTCCGCAAGCTGGTGGTGACGAACTATGCGTACGACCGCAACGAGCGCGTGCTCGAGGAGTTCACCATGTACTCGGGAGACGACGGGGTGGCGGACCACACGTTCGCCGCCGCGAACCCGGAGGCGAACTACCGCGTGGACCTGTCCGCGCGCGACGAGCTCGGCCGCGTCGACAAGACGGAGCTGTACCTGTGGTCTCGCCAGGAGTTCGAACACGGGGAGTCGAACGCGCTGTCGTTCAATAACGATGACGCCGGAGAGAACCAGTGGGAGTTCGCGGGATACGACGTCGGCGAGCGCGTGAACCTGTCCGTGCATCAAAACGGGCGCCCGTTCGAGGTGCCGCAGGGCGGCCAGTTCCTGTATTACCAGGCGCATCGCGGCATCCGTGAAACCGAGACGTCGACGACGTCGCGATACGCGTTCGACTTCGAGGCGAAGGACGTCCCGAACGTCGCGGTGTACGGCGTGCTGTACGCGGACGGCGCGTACCAGCAGGTCGGGCAGTTCGGCTGGTGGTACGGATCCGCCGGGTTTCCGGTTTCCTACGATTCCTCGCTTTCGAACCTGACGGTGAGCGTGACCCCGGACCGTACCACGTACGCGCCGGGCGTAGACGTGAATCTCGACGTGCACGTGCAGGACGCGGACGGAGATCCGATCGAGGCCGAGGTGAACATGAACGTGGTGGACGAGGCGTACTACGCGCTGTTTCCGGAGTCCGCGAACCCGCTTGGCAGCCTGTACCGCTGGGTAGACGACGGCGTGGTCGTCACGCAGGTGACTGTCAGCGCGGACTCGGCGTCCATGGGCGCGGAGAAGGGCGGGGGCGGCGAGCGCGCGCTCGGGCGCTCGGTGTTCAGGGACAACGCGGCGTTCGATCTCGTGCGCACGGACGCGAACGGGAACGGAACGATGACGTTCACGCTGCCGGACAACATCACGTCCTGGCGCGTCACGGCGCAGGCGCTCGACGCCGACGGCAAGCGCGCGGGCGACACCCTGATCAACGTCGACGCGACGCGCCCGTTCTTCCTGAACCACGTGATGCGCGACTCCTATCTCGACGCCGACCAGCCGATGATCCTCGTCCGCGCGGCCGGCACGCAGGTCGGGCTCGGCGACACGGTCGCGTACAAGGTAGAGGTGCCTGACGCGTCGTTCTCGCAGACGTTCAGCGCCGAGGGCGGCGACACGGTTCGCTTCGCGCTGCCGGACCTCGATCTCGGCACGCATAACGTCACGATCACGGGGACCACCGGCGCGCTAGAGGACAAGATCACGCGCGCGGTGACGATCGTCCCGTCACGGCTGGTGCGTCCGGTGATCACGGAGGTTTCCGGCGACATCAACCCGACCGTCGTCGTGGACGGCGCGGATGACCGTTACACCGAGGTCACGTTCATCGACGGCGCCATCGGCCGCTACTACGGCGAGCTTCAGACGCTCTCCGGGTGGTGGGGAGACCGCGCCGACGAATCGCTCGCGCGCCTGTACGCCGCGGAGCTCCTGAACGCGTACTTCGGGGAGGAGAACGTCCTTCCGGAGTTATCGACGGGCGCCTACTGGAGCGACGGCGTCCGGCTGCTCCCGTACGCGGACGGGGACTTCGACGTCACCGCCAAGGTCGCGCTCCTGCAGGACACGCCGTTCTCGGAGGAAGACCTCGCGTCGTACTTTTCCTGGCGGCTGGAAAGCGACTTCGAGGCCATGACCCCGCGCGAGCGCGCGATGGCGTTCGCCGCGCTGGCGTCCCTCGGGGAGCCGGTGCTCGCGGAGCTGCAGCGCGTCGCGCCGGACCTCGGCGACGACGAGGATGTGCGGCTCTGGGTGGCGTTCGGCCTGCACGGGGCGGGCGACGACGAGGGCGCGCGCAAGATCTATCGCGAACTCATGGAGGAAGCGACCGATCGGGATGGATACCTGTTCCTCGACGCCGGCAACGCGGAAACCACCATTGAGCGCACGGCGCTCGCCGCGGCGCTAGCGGGCGCACTAAACGAGCCGCAGCGCGACCAGCTGCATGATTACGTGATCTCGGCCGCGTCTGGCGGCACCACTGTGGTCCTCGAGCGGCTCCTGTACGTGAAGGAAACGCTCCCGCATCTCATTGCGAGCGAAACTGAGTTCTCCTACACGCTGCGCGGACAGCGCGAGACCGCCACCGTGGGCCACGGGGAAACCGTCACCGTGATCGCCGCGCCGGAGGACCTGTCGCGCTTCGCGCTCGAGGTCGGCCGCGGGTCGCTCATCGTCGTCAGCCGGTACGAGACGCCGGTGGTGGACCCGGACGCGCCGGTGTATGCGTCCCTCGGGATCACGCGCACGATCTCGACCGACCAGGGCGCGACCGCGACCTTCGCCGAGGGACAGCTCGTGAAGATCGAGCTGGACTACGCGTTGCCACCGTCGAACTGCGGATGGCAGGACGAGGGTTCGACCGAGCAGAACTACGTCCCATGCGAGACCTACCAGATCACGGACGTGCTTCCGTCCGGTCTCTCGGTCGTCACGTCGACCGGCTACGGCACGTTCGAGGGGTCCAGCTGCTATGACTTCCCGGCACAAGTCGCGGACCAGCGCGTCAGCTTCTACGTAAGTCAGTACACCGAAACGGCCTGCCGTAACGGCCTGACCTATTACGCGCGCGTCGTGACCCCGGGAACCTATCTCGCCGAGCCGGCGTACATCCGCTCCTCGCGCGATCCGGACATGAACAACCACTCCGATGCGGTTACCGTTACCGTCAACCCGTAAACTCATCCGACGCCGGGCGTTTTCCACTAACGCCCGGCGTTGCGTTGCAATCATTGCCGTCGTCTTGGTTTTGGCGGTGGTGTTCGCATGGGCGTTGGTCCCGTCGCGCCAAGACGCGACGAACCCGGCCGTGAATGACGTGGGACAAAACGAGGTCTCCGTCCGCCCCGTCTTCTCCATCGCCGAGATCGACGGGATCGACGACGTGATCAACGCGGTGCGGGTTGGGACGGACGGGACGGAGGGGGCAGACATCCGCGCGGCGGTTCTTCCCCATCATACGCTCGCGGGACCGAAGCTCATGGAACTTTGGACCGAGATCAGTGACGGATCGGATCCATCCGTGATCGTGGTGATTGGGCCCAACCATGAAAATGCGGGAGAGGGGATGGTGCAATCGACGCATGGCACGTGGACGTCGCCGTTTGGGATCGTGCAAACCGACGACGGGCTGATCGACAGGCTTGTTTCGCTTGGCATCGTGAGCGATGAGCCGGAGTCGTTCGTAAACGAGCATGCCATTGGCACGCACGTTCCCTATTTGGCAAACCTATTTCCTGGCGTGCCGATCGTCCCGATTATTGCGAAGTCTCCTGCGGGAGCAGACAATGCGCTTTCGCTCGTGCTTGTTCTCCAGCAGACGTTGCCGGACGATGCTCTCATCGTGTCGAGCGTCGATTTTTGTCACTTCCTTCCACAAGGCGCGACCGACGCGATGGACGCGGAAACTCTCGCGCACGTCGCCGGACGGCGGTATGGGGAAATCGAGCGTTTGCATTCCGATCATCTCGATACGCCATTCGCCTTGATAACGTATCTGCTTTGGAGCGACCGCAACGGTTACGCGGCCGACCTCGTGTGGCATGAAACCTCGCACCGCCTCCTCGGCGATCCCAATGCCCCCGGCACGAGTTATCTCGTCTTCTTTTCCTCGGCGATCCCAACGGACCCTCCTTCCTCGATAACCCTCTCTTTCGCCGGTGACATCATGCTCGGTCGCGCGGTGGCCACGGTGATCGCGAAGACCACCGTCGCCCAGGCATTCGCCTCGGCCGCGTCCGCGTTCGAGGGAAGCGATCTCGCGTTCGCCAACATCGAGTCCGTCCTCACGTCGTCGACCCAGGACACGGGGAAGGAGATCTTCTTCAAGGCCGATCCCGCGCGCGCGGACGTGCTCCAGTACCTCGGGCTGACGCACGTGTCCGTGGCGAACAATCACGTGGACGATTACGGCCGCGCGGGATGGGAGGAATCGTTGGGACATCTGAACGAAGCGGGGGTCGCGCCGGTGGGGGATTATCATGGCGACGTCGAGCCGGTGGTTGCGGAGACGGACGGGAAGAACGTGGTCTTTCTGGCATACGACGACACGTACCGACCGGTGGACACGGAACGGCTCGCGGCCGACATCGCGTCGGCCGACGCGCTTGGCGATATGCTCGTCGTGTCCTTCCACTGGGGCGTCGAGTACCGGCACACGCCGACGTCACGTCAAAAAACGCTCGCGTATGCCGCCATCGACGCGGGCGCGGACGTGGTCGTCGGCCATCATCCGCACGTCCTGCAGGGCGTCGAGACATACGGCGGCGGGCTGATCCTGTACTCGCTCGGAAACTTCGTGTTCGACCAGATCGGGGAGGACGAGAACGAGTCGGTTGTCGCGAAGGTCGCGTGGAACGGCGATGGCACACGCACGCTCGAGCTCGTCCCCATGCGCGTCGTCGGGACGTTTCCGCGGATCGCGACGAACGAAGAACGGCTCGCCACGCTTGGGCGAATCGTCGGGTGGAG
>Ga0208373_1001204_pt1 | contig 36208 bp, 32 predicted proteins | sample RifOxyC2_FD_184036 | JGI IMG/M metagenome (GOLD analysis project Ga0208373, IMG submission 184036) | Soil microbial communities from Rifle, Colorado - Rifle Oxygen_injection C2 (SPAdes) | ecosystem: Environmental > Terrestrial > Deep subsurface > Rock core/Sediment | place: Rifle, Colorado... | reverse complement strand
TTGAAATAAACAATTGGGTGAACACCACGAAAATCCATCAATACTGATCCCATACAACGCACCCGGAACAAACCCATGGGCGCTCGCTTGCTCTGGTGCAATGTCCATGGCCTGAATATTGCTGGCATTTGCACTCAATGCTCCTACGCGTTGCACAGCGCCATTATTCATCCCCACTGTATAGAGTGCATCATCACCTTCACCGGTTGCAACAAGCATTTTTTGCGCCATGGCATCGTACACCACAGCTGTTGCACCAGAAACATTCAATGCTACAGGCATTTCATTAGCACTCATTGCGCTTGTTGAAGCATCAACTGAATTCATCCACCACAATTCGCCACGTGCTTGATACACGCCAATCAAATCCCCTTCCTGTTCAACGCCTCCTGGCTCTTCTTCGCTGCATTGCGGTGCTTCATCAATTGCGCTATTACAATTATTATCGACTCCATCGCACACCTCTTCTGCATTGGGGTGCAGTGTTGCGTCTTCATCATTACAATCTAATTGCGCATAGACATCTTCACACTCTTCGCCAGCAAAATACCCATCCTCATCCCAATCAAAATCTTCGTCAACCAAACCGTTCCCATCGTTATCTATACCATCACAGGTTTCTGTAGGTGGCAAAATGACCATATGGTGAGGCGGCCGAATAATACGATTCGTATTCCATAATGAAGTGTATTGAGCATTTTTCTGCGTCGGCACACTGAATAATTGCAGTGCGGACGAAAGAATAAGAGTGGTAAGCATATTTCCTCCATAAATAATAATTTTTTTTACTATATCACAGTAGATGAAGAATGAAAAATGTACTATTGAGTGAAGAAAAAAACATGATATAATAACAATATGCAAAGTGCAAAAGGTATTGTTGAAGGGATTCTTCATCATGCGGATATCCATATTAATGGCGCCAGGCCTTGGGATATGGTAATTCATAACGAACAACTGTATGAGCGTGTGCTTTCAGTGGGTTCGCTTGGATTAGGGGAAGCATATATGGACAAGTGGTGGGAGTGTGAACAACTCGATGAATTTTTTTCACGGATTCTTCGTGCGCAATTAGACAAAGCAGTGAAGGGTGATGTTCGGTTACTGCTTCACATAGCTGGCGCGGTCATCCTCAATCAACAACGAAAAACAAAAGCGTTCAATATTGGAGAACACCATTACGATATTGGAAATGATCTCTACCAAGCCATGCTCGACAAACGCCTCACCTATACCTGTGGCTATTGGAAAAACGCGACAACGCTCGATGAAGCACAAGAGGCAAAGCTTGATTTGGTCTGCAAAAAAATTGGATTAAAAGCAGGACAAAAAGTGTTAGATATTGGATGCGGGTGGGGCAGCTTTGCACAATTTGCTGCAGAAAAATATGGAGCACAAGTTGTGGGTGTGACAGTTTCAAAAGAACAAATTGAACTTGGTCGTACATTGTGCCGCGGGTTACCTGTAGAATTACGTTTGCAAGATTACCGAGAAGTGAAGGAACCATTCGACCACGTGGTTTCGCTTGGAATGATTGAACATGTTGGATACAAAAATTATCGCACCTACATGGAAGTCGTGCACCGTGTCCTCAAAGATGAGGGGTTGTTCCTGCTCCACACCATTGGTGGTTTGCGTTCAGTAAAAACCACAGAGCCCTGGATTGCAAAATATATTTTCCCAAATTCCATGCTTCCTTCTATTCAACAACTCTCACACGCATTTCAAGGATTGTTTGTCATGGAAGACTGGCATAGCTTTGGACACTACTACGACCAAACACTCATGACCTGGTTTCATAATTTTGATGCACATTGGAATGAATTAAAACAACAGTATGACGACCGTTTCTACCGCATGTGGAAATATTACCTGCTCTGCTGCGCTGGTTCATTTCGCGCCCGCAAAAATCAATTGTGGCAAATTGTATTGAGTAAACACGGTGTGCCTGGTGGTTACGAATCATTACGCTAACTACTCATAATAATAGACAAATACCATAAATTATGATAATATTGAGATAATAATCTCTATATTTATATAAATTTTATGAATTACATCTCAAGATTTATTGAAAAATCAATAAAAGAGCGCCTATTTAAAGGAAAGCTCATTATTTTATATGGTGCACGACAAGTCGGAAAAACAACATTGGTAAAGAATGTATTAAAAGAATATCCAGAAGAACAAGGCAAATATCTCAATTGTGAATTACTCTCAGTACAACGCGCTTTAGCAGTGCCAGAAGCGGAAACTCTCAAAGCATTCTTGGGCCACTTCAACTTAATTGTTTTAGATGAAGCACAACATATCGAAAACATCGGAATAATATTAAAAATACTCATTGATACCTACCCGGAAACACAAATCATTGCCACAGGCTCTTCAAGTTTCGACTTAGCACAAAAAGTAAACGAACCACTCACTGGAAGAACATGTACATTCACTCTCTTTCCCCTTTCTCTACAAGAAATAAAACAACACGAAGACCTTATACAGATTGAAGCTAAACTGGAAAACCTTCTTCGCTTTGGAAGTTATCCTGAAATTTTTTCATTAGATGAACAAGGTGCTAAAGAAAGATTAAATGAAATCGCTTCTAACTATATTTATAAAGATGTTCTCAACTTTGACGGATTAAAAAAATCAAGCGTGATAAAAAATTTACTTCAGCTATTAGCCCTCCAGTTAGGGCAAGAGGTCTCCTATAATGAGTTGGCAGTTCAATTGGGCATTGATCGACTCACCGTTATCAAATATATTGATATTTTAGAACAATCGTTTGTTGTATTTACTCTACGCGCATTCAGCAGAAATCTTCGGAAAGAAATATCAAAATCAGTCAAAGTTTATTTTGTTGATTTAGGTATTCGAAATAGTATCATCGAAAATTATAATCGTCTTCTCATTCGGAACGATGTTGGAGCATTATGGGAAAATTTTTGCATTATAGAACGTATGAAAAATAATCAAAATCATTTTCGGTTTGTAAATTCATACTTTTGGAGAACATATGATCAAAAAGAAATAGATTATATAGAAGAATCAGAAGGTACTATTACAGGATTTGAATTCAAGTGGAATGATAAAAAAACAATCAAGCAACAAAAAGAATTTAGTGAAACATATTACGCACAAGTGCAAAAAGTAGATCGAACTAATTATTGGCAGTTTTTAGAATTGCAATAGCTTATTCAAATTTTCTTGTTTTACCAGTAAGCCATAATGCATCAAACAGAGCAATCATGGCGCGGGCAATGCGTTTATGTTGAATGCGAACGAGTATACCAATGTCAGTAAGTAAGAAGGTAACCTTGTCTTGATGAATCATCATCTCCTCAAAATCAAATCGGTCTTGTGGAATTGCACGTATTTGCCAATTACGTTGTTTGAATACTGCGTATGTTTCAGCATCCATTTGTGTATGTGCGGTGTCGACCATTTCATCAGTAAAAATAGCACGCGTCATAATATTGCGTTCTATCATACGCTCAACAATTTGTTTCCATTCACCAGGTTTAAATGCTTGAAAATCTGGATCTGCTGATTGTTTACTTTGGATGACTCGGAACTCGCTTCCTTCAGACAGAGACGCCAACTCGTTATAGTGTTCGTAATGCGCTGTTGCAAAATCGTGAATAGTGACAATCGGCGTTTGCTCATCAATAGTTTGAAGGGATTCTAATTCTGGCACAATACTATACACATCGGTAGTCCAGCGTTGAAACCGTTCTGCCAATTCTTTTGGAGGTGTTGCAACAAACCGCTTTATTTTTCCTTTCACCAGTTCTCGTACAACATCGCGCTTCAACAATGTTTTCAAATGAAAATACACCAACGTGCGTTGGAGGTCGGCTTTTTTTGCAATCTCTGTAACGGTTGGTTTGTCTAATTTCAAAACGGTGAGATAAATCATAATCTCAGATTCATTGAACCCAAATCGCGAAAGAATGCGTGTGATTTTTTCTTCCATATAATAATTTTAGCACAAAGTTGCTATTTTGTAAATAATTTTTTACAAAATAAATTTTGCTAATATTAAATAAAAATTATACATATTCACACATTTTTCATCTTATAAATTTATTTTATTGACAGCCATGGCATACTTCGGTGTTCGACTGAAGCATTCAGCAACAGTCGAAACACGCACCTTGATTGAAAGGAATAGCTATGAAAATTCTGGTGATCGAAGACAGTGGTAAGCATGCTATGGCTGCAGCTATGCAACTGGAAGAGCAGCATGAAGTTGATTATGCACTTTCTCCAGCAAGTGCAATGGCTGCTTTTGATGCTGCGACTGCTCAGGCAAAACCCTTTGAGGTTGTCTTGTGTGATCTTATGCTGTGGTCTGACAGCCCTAAAACACTTGGCCCCAATCGGGTAGGGGCCGGTGAATATGTTTTGAAGGAGGAAGCTTTGGGGTGGCCTTTGGCTTTAATTGCAGTTCAGCATGGTGCGAAGTATGTTGGTGTTCTCAGTGATATGAACCACCATGATGGTCCTCATGCTGCTTGCCTTGAGGAAATCCATGGAGGAAAAATGAGACCAGAATTTGACATGAACGGGGTCAGTCGGCCTCAATTCATTATCAACGGAGCACGAGTTGGTTTTTTTCCAGCGCCCCTCACGGAGCGTAAGAGCAAAAACTGGAAAATGGTTTTGGAACGTTTGCTCGAGTAGAAATAGTGAGGTGCGCACAATCCCGCTGGTAGTTACAGAAGCTACCAGCGGGAAATTTATATCTCATTTCTCACTATGCTCTTTTTTCCACAATTCTGTACTGAAAAATGTTTCTGGCATTACATCGTGCACCACTTCATCTGCTGCAATAAACACATCAATCATCGGTTGCTCATGCTCATCATAAATGGTGTACTGTACAATACGTTGTTCCAATGGAGAGTACCAAATATCCATCCATGTTGGTTGCTGTGTGGTAAATGGGATTAAATCCCAAGTATTAGCTTCTATATTAAACCGTTCTGTTAATTGAAATCGCATACGCGTCGCAGGTACTCCTTGAATTTGTTCGTTTTCGGAAATAACGCTCGGCTCACGAAATTCTTCCGGATATTTCATCATATACAATGCTGGCTGTAGAATTTGATCATACGACCCTTGTAAGAAGAAAAATTGTGAAACAGATTCTTTATACTTCTGCACATATTCTTCATATGAAATTGGTCGGGTCGTATTGGTTTCATACGTATATTCATATATTGATGAACCAATACCTGTTCGTTTGTGTTTAATTTGAAAATACAATTTCTCTTCAGTATTCTCGAGCCGTAACGTGACTGGATATCCGTGCCAATATTTTTCATCAATTAACCGATTCGTGAAAAAATCATTATTTTTTTTATAGTTAAAAATATCTGCGCCACCGCCTCCATCTGGAAAATACATGGTACTCAATGCAGCGTTTTTTAATGGCTCTTGTGTTGCCCAACGTAAACGAACACTCTTGCCATTATGTTCATCATAGAATGGTTCAGTCTCTACATCGATAATTAATGACTCATCAATCTTGGATGTCATGTCCATCACAGAAACATTGAAACGGACAACGTCTTCTACATACGTATCAATGTCTTGACACGTGGAGGAAGAAACTGCGGATTCGTATGGTGTTTGTGTAGTACAAAATTGATGTTCGAACAAAGCAACAAGCAATGAATCATTCCGTGTTTTTTCATTCCCTTTACCATCCTCTAAAATAATCTCTCTATCTTTTCGCATATTCCCTTCATACCCCCACACATCAATCGTTTCTTGTTTTGTGCGCATAAAAGCAGGAATTTCTTCAAATGCTTGATCTGAATCCATGTGGCGTACATTGATTACATAGCGACGATGTCGAAATGTGTGCTGATCACCCAACCCAAATGTTTTTGAAAATGATTCTGTGCCAAATGTATTTTTTAACGATTCTGCAAGTGCTACTTTTGGATCAATAATTTGAATATTTGCAAACAAGTTCGATGACGATTCTGGTGATTTAGAATTATAGAGCACGGCAAATGCCACAAGCACCACAACGCTCATACCACATGCAACAGTAGAAAAAAATTTCCAAGAGAATCGTGATTTTTTGATATCACAAGAGGAAGAAACCGTGTGTTTAGAATGAAACAACTGCTGTGCAAGTTGACGTTGTAACTGTGCATTTACTTCCTGTTTTTCCAATTCTTCCTGATGAATTTTGTGAAATAATGTATGAAGTGACATAGTGGTAATGTTAGAGAAGTTCCTGTTTATATGGAAGCAGTTGCTGTTCCAACTGTATATGCAGCCGTGAAAATATTTTACGAATGGCAGCGTGGTTTTTACCGGTAATCTCTGCAATTTCTTTGTGATTCAATCCATCCACATAATGAAGTATGAGCAGAAAACGAAGATTTTTCGGAAGAGAGTCAAGAATCCGACGGAACAAAATAGATGAATCAACATCTCGCTGATTAGCACCAATGGTGTGCATGTCTACTCCGTCTGTTTCTTGAATATCAAGCACTATTTGTTGTTGCCGCCAATAATCGAGTATCTTGTGTTTCATCACTCCAGATATCCATTGACGCAAGGTTCCTTTTTCTGGATCAAATTGGCCGAGCTTTTCATATGCATTGAGAAATATATGGGATACCAGATCTTCAGCATCATGTACTGAAGAAATGCGAAATCGAATATATTTGTACACATAAGGAAAAATATCGGCGTATTGTTCCTCAAAACATTTCTGCTTTTGTTCAATAGTCATGGAACGTAGAGATATCATATTTATGGAGCTTCCGCAAGAAGGAAGGGTGCTAGTAAAATTGGCTATTTTTTCTATAGAAAGACTCATGCAATATATACTTCGCATGGATCATGATCAGTGTGACAAAAATATATGTTTTTTTGTACATAAAGGATCTCTTCTTGTGGCATGTAATGGAGAAAAAAATATAATTTTGCTTGGAAACAGAATGGAAATTGGCGACCGAAGCGATCGACCGACAAAAATTTCCTGGAATGAGCGGGTAGGGGGAATCGGACCCCCTTCATCAGCTTGGAAAGCTGAGGTAATACCAGTATACGATACCCGCATAATAAACGCATAAACAGTGTATCGAACATTTTTTTTATTGTAAAGTCATGAAAGAATGTAGAAAAATTCATTGACAAATGCAACCGAGGTGCATTATAGTATCTCCATGATTATGATTTCGGTTCAACAAATACTACAAGAACTTAAACAAAAAGGATTTCGTGTTACTAAAATTCGTACAGCACTTCTTTCTCTTTTGTTGCATCATAATACTGTTCCCCTTTCTGCGGTTGAAATACGCTCACAGCTCAAACAAAAACACACTCACGCAAACAAAACGACGATTTATCGAGAGCTTCATTTTTTGATAGAACAAAAAATCATTCAAGAAGTACCGTTTAAAGACAAACGGAAACATTTTGAACTGGCGCTGCGTGAGCACCATCATCACATACAATGCAAAAAATGCGGTTGGGTGGGTGACGTTACAAGAGAAAAAGAAATTCAAAGCATAGAACACTATATTGCAAAGAAAAGTAAATTTCTGGTTACCGAACATTCACTCCAATTTTTTGGATTGTGTCAACAATGTCAATAATTTTTTATGTCCCCTATTACTGAAAAATCCTGTATTGAAGTACAACATCTCAGTTTTTATTATCTCAACCAAATTATTTTAGATAATATCAGTTTTTCTATTACCTGCGGTAACTATGTGGGTATTCTCGGTCCAAACGGTAGTGGTAAAACAACACTGCTCAAAATTATTCTTGGCTTATTAAAACCATCAGAAGGAACAGCGCGAGTATTTGATGAAGATGTTGCTCACCTCAAACACGCAGCCTGGATTGGTTATGTGCCTCAATCTATTTCACATTCGGGGTGGAACTTTCCTGCGACAGTTGAAGAAGTCGTAAAAACAGGACGTATTGCAAAAATTGGCATGCTGAAACGATGGGGTAAAAAAGATACAGCGGCTGTTGAACGAGCCATGGAACTTGCCGGTGTTGACTCATATAAAAAACGCTTAATTAACCATCTTTCCGGTGGCGAAAGACAACGAATATTTATTGCTCGAGCGCTTGCCTCTGAACCAAAAATTCTTATCTTAGATGAGCCAACTGCCGGTATTGACATGACCTCACAAGAAGCATTTTATGCGCTGCTTCGAACACTCAACACCACCATGAACATTACCATTTTGTTTGTGTCACATGATATTGATGTGATTGCTCATGAAGCAAAAACTATTTTATGCTTAAATCGACAACTCGTGTGCCATGTTGCATCAAAGAATTTCATTACTAAAGAACACCTTGAAAAATTGTATGGAAAAAAGAGTAAATATATTCTTCACAACCATTAAGATTCTGTATACCTATTTATGTTAGAAATATTCCAATTTCAATTCATGATACGCGCATTTATTGCCGGAGGTGTTATTGCAATAGTTGCTCCGCTTATTGGAAATTTTTTAGTTGTGCGTCGGTATTCTTTGATGGCAGATACGCTCGCACACGTAGCTCTTGCGGGAGTTGCTCTTGGTGTGATCACTCAAACACAGCCAGTGGTCGTTGCTGTTATTACTTCAATACTTGCTGCGCTTGGTATCGAGCGTCTGCGAAGTGAAAAAAATATGTACGGCGAATCGATACTGGCTATTTTCCTTTCTGGAAGTCTCGCAATCGCATCAGTATTATTAAGCACCGCACGCGGCTTTTCCGCAAACCTTTTTTCCTACTTATTTGGAAGTATTGCAACTATTTCTCAATTTGATGTTGCAATAATTCTTTTGTTAGGAATAATTACTTTCGCAATAATTTTATTATTATATAAAGAATTTCTTTTTATTTCTTTTGACCAAGAATTGGCCTCTGCAAACGGAATACGCGTTCAACTATTAAACACTATTTTGATCGTTCTCACTGCCGTTACCGTAGCCATTGCCATTCGCATCGTAGGCGCGCTCCTGATTGGCGCACTCATGGTTATTCCAGTTATTACCGGTATGCAATTTCAACGTGGGTTTCGAATATCTATGATCCTTTCTATTATTTTTTCACTGCTTTCTGTATTTGTTGGTCTTTTCCTTGCATATTATTTTAACTTAGCAAGCGGTGGTTCTATTGTGATGGTTGCGCTATTCTTTTTTATAATAAGTCTATTTAAAAAACGTACCTAAGAGCCTATCCACCATCTATTCTCCTGGCTCCATTTTGTGCTCTTTTGGCTGCAAATACTTCACACTTCCTCGACATAGCATGGCTATGCCTCGTCAGTGTTCAGCATTTTCGCACAAAATATCAACAAAATGTCCCTAGAAAAAAGATAATGGACAGGCTCTAAAAAAATAACCCTCATTTAAAGGGTTATTTTTGTGTGTGGGATAATCAATTATTCTGCTGGGTTTGCTGCTGTCCAATTATTTTCCCATACTTTGATGCGAATTTGAACCTTGGTCAATGTACGGCGTGATTTTGCAAAACCAATTGCTGCTTTTTGCATATTTTCTACATCGCCCTCATCGTCACCATCTTTTGCACTTTGATATAGTGCGTCAGCTTCATCATAATATGTTTGAGCTGTTGCTAACAATGTAGTAGCACGTGCAGTTTCATATCCAAGTTGATCATACATATCAACCGCTACTGTTGCAAGAGTTAAACTGTTGTCCAAATACACACGAGAGGCATTTGCTTTTACTTGAAGAAAATCTTGCACATTCTCTTTAAATGTATTTTTATAAGTGGTTAATTCCTCTTCTGTTAAATCGAGTTGCGTTTGTAATAAATCTTCTGCTTCATCGGCAGTAATTTCACTGTTACCGAGCTGTGTGTCAATAGTTTGAATTTGCTCATAGCGTGCACGCACAACTGAATTGACTGTCTGCACAGTTAAACGAAGGACGCGTTTTTCTTGTGTGCCTGCAACATATAAGTATGTCACATCTTTTTCTGCTTGAAGCAACGCAGTGTTGGCATCCATTAATAATTCTTCTGCTGTATCCATACGTTCTGCAACATATTCACCAGATTCTTTTAACTCCTGAAATTCGGTGATTGTTGTTTGGATAGATGTTGTTAAATTGGTTACTGCGTCTTGCAATTTTTCAGAAACCGTTGCAGCTTCTGCTTTTGGAGGCATTGTTACCAATGCTACAGCAAGGAAAAACCCTGCTAATGCGCCTACTTTTTTCATAGGTAAATATAATTAATTCTTATTATTTGTTATTATAGAATATGGATGAACAAAGAGCAATATGAATTTACATTACTAGTGTCGTTTGAGGGTTACACATGCATTTCTTCACGAAAATAATCACATATGATATGGTAGTGTTATGTTAAAACGAGAATATCGTGTCCTTCCAGAAGCGCCCGGCTTGCGAAAACTCATTGGCCCTAGTTTTATTTTGTTGGGTTTAGGTCTTGGATCTGGAGAAATTATTCTCTGGCCATATCTTGCCTCTAATTGGGGTCTGGGAATTGTATGGGGAGCATTTTTAGGGTTGTTCTTTCAATTTTTTATTAACATGGAAATTGAACGGTATAGCTTGGTACGTGGCGAAAGTGTATTTGTGGGATTAGCTCGTCGATGGCGATGGGTACCGTTGTGGCTGATTTTTTCAACACTTGTTGGGTTTGGCTGGCCTGGTATTATTGCTTCCTCAGCTTTTTTGTTTTCAAAAGTGTTTGGTGGAAACAGCACGATCGTCGCAATTATTTTTCTGATTCTTATTGGCGGAATCTTAAGTTTCGGAAAATATATTTATTCAACCGTAGAACATTTTTCTAAATATATCATTCTCATTGGTGTTCCATTCATCATTATTCTTGCTATTTGGCTTGCTGATGGTTCAGATTGGACAGCGCTTGCACAAGGTGTTATTGGAAAAGGAAATAACTTTTGGTTTTTACCCGCTGGAATTCCGATTGCTTCGTTTTTAGCGGCATTTGCCTTCAGTGGTGCAGGAGGTAATTTAAACCTCGCACAATCAGTCTATATTCGTGAAAAAGGATACGCAATGGGATATTTTATGGAAAAAACAAAAAGCTTGTTTGCCGGCTCAAAACAACAAATTGATTTGAACGGTTTTGAATTTCAGCCTACTGCAGAGAATATGAATCGATTTGCAGTGTGGTGGAAAAATGTAAATCGCGAACATGCAATTGTGTTTTGGTTTACTGGGCTTATCACGATCTTTTTATTGCTTCTCCTTGCTTTTACGACAACGTTCGGGTTGCCAGACAATGCTTCGGGCATTCAATTTGTCATAAATGAAGCACGAGTTATTGGAGAACAGACAATTCCGTTTATTGGTACGCTTTTTATACTCGTTACCGGACTCATGTTATTTTCTACACAATTTAGTATTATGGATTCCACAAGCCGTATCATGTCTGAAAATTATGCAGCGTTTAAAGCACGAAAAAATAAAGGTGCAAACCTTTCAAAATTATATTATTTCTTTTTGTGGGCACAAATTTTATTTAGTATTGTCGTGTTTGCTTTTGGCTTTAACCAGCCGTTTACGCTTCTCACTATTAGTGCGGTCATTAATGCCGTGTGTATGTTTGTGCACATTGGGTTAGTGAATGTTCTCAATTACAAAGAATTACCAAAAGAAATTCAACCGCTGTTGTGGCGACGTGTGATTATTTTGATTTCATTTCTCTTCTTTGGATTTTTCTCTGCAATGACTTTCTGGGATCAATTTTTGAAGTAATGTGTCGGGCTGCCGAGAATTGAACTCGGTCTACATCCACCCCATGGACGCGTACTACCGGTATACTACAGCCCGTAAACGTTGATTATTGTAGCACAAAAGGTATGTTGTATTCTATTGTCGCAATTGCTGAACGAAGCTCGAACTTATTCCCACGATCCACGATCAAAATTTTTTGCTTTTGTGTTTTTTTAACAAACTTGCCTAAAACTCGCTGGTTTTTATTCAAATAATTTGCCCACCTTATCAGTAGCATAATAATAAACTATCCTTCCGATTTTCTTTGAAATAACAAGCTCCTGTTTTTCCAATCCTTTTAAATCTTTCATAGCAGTAATTCGCGATGTTTCATAAACTTTTATATGAGATGATACTGATGTGGTAACATCTTTATTTTTATAAAAGTAGCGTAAAAGCTGTATTTGCCTATCGTTTAATTGATATGTATCTCTGGCGATTTTTGCCATTTTTGTATTTTCTTTCCATTTTCTTTCAGCATAAGCATCAAATTCCTTCATTGCTTGATTTATTTTATTTACATTATATTCAATAAAATAAGTTAAATCATTATCATCTTGTTCGGTATAAATATAAGCATCCCGATATTGCGCCGGTGAATTCTTCATAACTTTTGAGAGCGGGAGATAGCCAAATGCCCAATATTTTTCACGCAATAAATACCAATAAAAAAGCGCACGCGCCATTCTGCCATTGCCGTCAACAAATGGATGCAAATAGCCAAGCCAAAAATGAATGATTATCGCCTTTATAACCGGATGAGTAAAATTTTCATCAAGCAATTCATTGTTAGCATAAGCAATAAATTTTTTTATTTCCTCTTTTACAAACTTTTCTTTTGGCGGTATATGATAAATTTCATTTTTTGAACCGTCATCACCAACTATAATTTCATCTTCATCCTTTCTATATCTTGCAATTTCTGAATCTTCTAATGTATTTTTAGTTAAAATCTTATGTAAAGAAAAAAGAAATTCTTCATCTAATTTTTTATCTTTCAGCTCACTTTCAATAAGGCGCATAGCTTGATAATTATTCACTATCATTTGTTCATCCTTATTCCTGGGTTTTTTTCCTTCAAGTAAAATTTGTTTTGCCACTTTTCTACTTGTATGTGCTCCTTCCAGCTGAGATGAAGCAATTGCTTCTTCCATAACGCCACGACTTAAAAGACGATGCTGTAATTCATCGCTCATTTGATTTTCAGTGACAAAAAGATTGCCACCCAACCTCAAATCAATTTCATGCAAAAATTGTTCAAGTTTTGGGAGATAAGAGGTCCAAGAGAAAAATATCCCGCTTTCGTTTTTGATAATGCTGTTTTTTCTATCAAAAACTTTATTTCTTAAAATTTTTATTATCGCCCATAATTCTAAATTACTGATTCCTTCAGAAACAGGCCAATGTTTAATTTTTTCCCAATGGACATAGGGTGACAAAGATTTTTGTACCAATAGCCGCGCTTTTTCATTCTGAAGAAGCTCCGCAATTTTTTTATTATCTATGCCAGATATGTCCGGATTCTCTATTTTTTTAAGCATCAATATGTTAATTATATCTATTTTATATACATATTATAGCTATTTCACGATATGTATACTATATACACATACTATACATATAATTAACACTTGTCAATACGCGCTCATTTTTGCAAAACAAATGCTTAAATCTTAATTTCAATCATTGAACATCAATTCCGAGTTTTTTGGCAAATTCAAAATCAAGTCCCATTTCATAATCAAACGCCTTTAAATTTTTAAAAAGTTTAATGTGGTCGGGCTGGGCGGACTTGAACCGCCGACCTCGCGAACCCGAATCGCGCGCACTAGCCAACTGTGCTACAGCCCGTAAGTACACAAATAGTATCACAATCGATGAAAAGAGCAACGAGCGGTTATTCATTCAAAAAACATTATACACAGCGCATAAATGCTTTTTTATAGTTTGTAAACTGTGTTCTTCTGCCAGCTGTTTTGCATTTCTTCCCAGTCGCTCTCTTAAATCTGAATTATGAATGAGCCGGTGAACACCCGCCTGTATTTCTTCTACCGTTTTTGCTTTGAAACAGTTTTCGCCATGTATGAGCCACCCTTGATACACAGGAATGTCACGAACAACAATTGGTAGTCCTGCTGCTGCAGCTTCCAAAATAGCCATGCCCTGATTTTCTTCAAAAGAAAGAAATACAAAAACATCAAGAGAATGAAAGGCCGCCACAATATCATCTACATATCCGGTAAATTCAACATTTTTAGGAAGCTGTTTTGGAAAGGGCTTTACAAACAGACTACTATATATTTTTCCATACCATATAAATTGTTGCTCCGGAAATGCACGAGCCACCTCTAAAAAATCATCAATGCCTTTTCTCGGAATTGCAAGACCAACGGTGCCAATAACAACACCATGTAACTTTCTTTGTTCTCTCGCTCTCAATCGCTTTTTTGCATCTTTAACAAAACGGGTGGTATCTACCCCATTTGATTGAACAATGAGTTTTTCTTTTGGCAATCCATATGCAACAAGCAGTGATTTTGTGTATTCGCTTGGACAACACACCACATCGGCCAATCCATACGCATACGTTAAATATTTTTTAATCAGCCAAAAAATAAAAGAAGTAAAACGAAATACTTGCTGAGTGTCTTCTGCGGTCACATGAGCCCACATGATCACCTTTTTACCTAAACGCTTTGCCTTCCGTGCAATACGAACGGAATTAAGCCATGGTGTATTTATCTGTAAAATGTCACATGAATCATCCCACGTTTCAGAATACGGAATGTGTAAATCAGCGAGTATTTTTTTTTGATTGTCATAAGAAGACAAAAGACCAGTGCCAATGTTGCGGTATAGTCTTCCGCCTAAAAAATGATAAAATTCAAGATACAAGCAAATTTTCATGATCTTTTTTAACAAGCTGTTTATACTGTTCTTCATATGACGCTACCATTCTACCCGGTGTATATTCTGTCGATTTTTCAATAGCGGCTTGAGAAAATTGTTTTAATTGGGCTGGATTTTTTATTAATTCAATAATATAATCCGCCATTTTTATTGGATCGTCTGTTTTAGTTAACAATCCACTTTTTTTGTGTTGTACAATTTCTGGAATACCCAGCGCAGACACTGCAACAACTGGAAGGCCGCATGCCATGGCCTCTAACACAGAAAGCGGCATGTTTTCACTTTCGCTGGCTGTCACAAACAGTTCATTTGCTTGTAATGCATCAACTAATTCCTGTTTGTACAAAAAACTTGTATATACTATTTTTTGCTGTATTCCTAAACTTGTTGCTAATTTTTTTAATCGCTCTTTATCCGGACCATCACCAATAATCATGAGCTGTGTGTTTGGCATGATTTCTGTAACCTGTTTAAAAGCATGAATCACTTTATTTATGTTCTTTTCATAACTCACCCTTCCCATATACACAATGGATCTATCAACAATACCAAATGTTTTTTTTAATTGTTGTTTCTTTTTTCTGTTTGGTGTCGCACGAAAAAAAAGAGGGCTAATGGGGTTTGGAAGAACTTGAATAGGCCGGCTCAAACCATGCTCCTGTAAAGCAGAAGCAAGTGCGTGTGATGGGCTGGTCACTATGGTACAACGATTATAATAACTCACAACATATTTCCATGCTAATTTTTTTGTCCAATCAAAATTCAATTTTACATACTTTAAATAATGATCATAAAAAGTGTGGTGTGTTCCAACGAGAGGGGTATGAAACAATTTGGCTGTTTGTACTGCTTCCCATCCAACAGAAAATGGTGTGTGTGTATGAATAATGTCTGGTGTATTTTTTTTCATGTATCGAAGTAGTCGGCCGCTTGGCAATGCAAAACGATACCCGTCATACACCATTGCAGGAACAGAGGGAACACGAATAATGGTATAGTTGTTTTGTTTTTCAATAGGCCATCTTTTTTTCAATTCATTCACTACAGTAACAACGGTGACAGTATGACCATTGTGTGCAAGGGTAGCAGCAAGCTCTGCAACAACATGTGCTACGCCATTGATCTGTGGTGGAAATGTGTCACTAAAGAGAGCAATGTTCATTGTACAATTATTTATCATTATTTTGTTGTGCTGTATTTACCGGTGTATACTTTTGGAAAAATGGAACAATAACTTTTAACAATTCATCCTGACATGTGGAACCAATAAAATGGCCTCTGCCACGAAAAACAATCATCTCACTACGCGGTATATGCTGCTTCATATACTCTGCTTCAGCACAGGAAACAAACGGATCTTTTTCACTACGAATAATAATAGTTGGCGCTAGAATCTTTTGTAATACTGGCTCATAATTAAGCACTAACATTTGTGCAAGCATCCAATAATGTATGGAAATAGGCATAGTGAGATATCCATTCCATAAAGAGCGCCAGTATCCAACTGCAGAACCATGCCGATAATAAAAATATTGTTTTCTTCTTACCCAAAGCAAAAGAAATGAAACACTTTGTAATATACCGTAGGCAATGGGATTAAAAAAAGAAAGATATTTATATTTTAGGGGAGTAACACAATTTGTACTGATCAGTATCAGCCCACACATCCCGGATGGTTTCCGTATGGCAAATTCAAGTGCAACAGCACCACCGTATGAATATCCGATAAGCATATATTTCTGTATATGTTCTTTTTGAATAATGAGCTCTAGGTCGTCAGCAAACACAGACATGCAATACAGCCTTCTTTTTATTGTTTTATCTGAACATCCATGACCGCGCATATCAAGCGCAAGGGTGTTATAGCCTTGTGCTGCTAATTGCTTCATCATTGTACTCCATGTAGTGTGGTTTGAGGTTAAACCATGAAGAAAAATAATCGTTATCTGTTTCGGATTTTGCATGTGCAACGTATAATATATTTTTCCTTTCCCTATATTAACAAATCGTTCGGGATAAAGCGATTCAGTTGTGTTTTCCATGCACTTTTTATTATTTTCCTGTTTTTTCCCCACACGCATCATAACAAAATACAGTAAAAGAAAAACCACAGTCAATAAAACACTCATAATAGCCGTATAGTCTAAATACGTATTCAATTGCACATAGGTGCGTCCAAAATAATACCCAATAAGCAATAACAACAGTGATTTTGGTATGGTTCCTAAAAAATTATACCAAAGAAAGCGCGTATACGGTGTTTTTGCAACACCCGCAGCAGCAAGAACAGCACCACCTACTCCATGAGCAAGTTTTCCAAAAAGCAATGTTTTACCAGAATGATTTTCAAAATGTTTTTCAAGATACACAACTCGCTCTTCTGTTATTCCAATATACTTTCCCCATCGTTGTATAAGTGTTTCCTTTCCCCATCGGCCAAACACATAATACAAGCTGTCACCAACTAAATCACCAATAATAATAACCCCATAAACTACAGAGAGATGAAAATACCCCAATGAAGACAAAAAACCAACAATAATCGTAACAATTGGTCCTTCAATGATCATTAAAGGAAACAAAACAATATATTTATAATGAAGAAGCCAAGGAATAATTTGTTCAAACGAAAAAATCATCGTATACAACAGTTAATCATATAGATTACAGTATATCAGAACTATGAAAAAAAATGTGATGAAAATTTTCGTGTCGGGGCGGTGAGACTCGAACTCACGACCCCCTGCTCCCAAAGCAGGTGCCCTAGCCAACTGGGCCACGCCCCGCGACATATAAATGAATCGCTGTGTTATACTACATACAATACAGAAAAAAATCAATTCACAACTCTCTTGACCACAAGAGAGTGCTTCTGATATGCTAATTTAGCACATACACTTTGCCGGGGTAGCTCAGTGGTAGAGCGAAGGACTGGTTTTCGGTCCACCATAATGTAAATTATGGTTAAAAATTGGGTGAATTCGGGGAAGCCCTTATAAAGGGGTAATCCCGAGCCAACTCTTGATGGGTACTAGTATCAAGAAAGGTGTAGAGACTAATAGGTGAGTCCCAACAATACTCCTATAATAAGCGCCCAACCCCTGTTATGTATAAAAAACAGGGTGATGATATAGTCCGATCCTCAAAGAAATTTGAGAAAAATGGAAAATCCTTGCGTCGGCAGTCCGATCCTGCCCCCCGGCACACAAATTGTATAAAAACTGAACAACTGATAAAATAGAATCAATTCATCATTGGTTCAATTTGATTATGCGCAAAGAAAAAAACGCTGCTATTCAATTAAGAAAAGAGGGGAAAAGCTATAGCGAGGTCTCCAAAATACTTTGTATTCCAAAAAGTACCCTTTCTTATTGGTTTAAAGACATTATTCTCCCTGAAGATAGGTGAACTGGAAGAAAAAGATTTATTTTTTATTGGTATTGCACTCTATTGGGCAGAAGGATATAAACGGGGCGCTTATGGAAGCAAGTGGAAATGTGTTGATTTCACAAATTCTGACCCAGAAACCATTAAAGTAATGATGCGATTTTTTGAAACATGCTGTGGAGTAAAAAAAGAAAAAATAAAAATTCAACTCATGCTTCCACCAAATACTAACAGAGAAAACTCAATGAAATACTGGTCATCTATTACATCCATACCATTATCTCAAATTCACCCGACCATTATTGTCAGTCGTAGTAGTAAATCAGTGCGGCCAAAGGATCGTCTCCCTCATGGCACAATACACTTGAGAATTCATGATGTGAAACTCTTTTTCACCATTATTGGTTGGATTGAAGGTTTACAACAAAAAATGAGCGCTTTTAGATAGCCTTAATTTGAATTCACACATGAATTTATGCAATCTATTTTTTCTGTGGGCAAGGGGGGACTTGAACCTCCGACCTCTACATTATCAGTGTAGCGCTCTAACCAGCTGAGCTACTTGCCCGAAAATTATAGTGATACAAAAAACATCCTATCAATGAATATATGAATTGTAAAGGGTGGTTGAATTTCTGTCTACATTTTTGTCGGTAGAGCAAATTTTTTCTCATTCTCAATACATTTTTGTCAACCACGTTACTCACATTATATACACACTTTGTAAACAGAATATAAACCTATGATGACATTTAGAAAAAAAGGTATGTGTGTTACTATACCAATTGACTCCCTTATTGATTAAATTATTTTTTATGCCACCCGAAGAACTTTGGAATTCAACATTGGGAGAGTTGGAATTAGAACTCTCAAAAGCAAATTTTACTACTTGGTTTAAAGACACCTTTATTCTTACCAATACTGGCGGGTCTGTTGTTGTGGGTGTGCCAAACACATTTACTAAAACTTGGCTTGAAAACAAATATCACCACTGCATTTTAAAAGCATTGCGGAGAATTTCTGATGATGATATCAAAACCGTTTCGTACACTGTTTCTTCCAAGCAAAAAGGTGTGTCATTACCTGTGGAAAATACTCACAGTACCCCACCAGTACACACTTCTTCCACACAAAAATCTACAGTTCAAACACAAGTAATCAACAGTCCATCAACACTCTATCAACAGAACACTATTACAGTGGCTCCACAACCACGTAACATGACAAGTGCTGCACAACACGCAACAGATGCCGGACTCAATCCGCGATATACATTTGAAAATTTTATTGTTGGAAAAAAGAACGAATTAGCACATGCCGCGTGTCTTGCAATTGCTGAACGACCAGGTGTTGTCTATAATCCTTTATTCATTTACGGCGGGGTAGGGCTAGGAAAAACACATTTAATGCAAGCGGTTGGTCATACTGTTCTTCAGCGTTTTCCTGAGAAAAAAATTCTTTATGTTACCTGCGAATCGTTTACAAATGAATATATTAAAGCGGTTGGAGAAGGTCTTGCCGGACAATTTAAAGAAAAGTATCGTTCTGTGGATCTCTTCATGGTGGACGATATTCAGTTTCTTGCCGGTAAGGAAGGAACGCAAGAGGCTTTTTTCCACACGTTTAATCATCTTCATCAATACAATAAACAGGTTATTCTCACTTCTGATAGGCCACCACGAGCAATACCAACATTGGAACCGCGTCTTTTTTCCCGATTTGAAGCCGGAATGATTGTAGACGTAAATACTCCTGACCTGGAAACACGCATTGCTATTTTAAAACAAAAATGTCGTGAACGAAATTACGTATTAAGTGAAGAAATTGCTCAATTTATTGCATCCAACGTACAAAACAACATTCGAGAGTTAGAAGGAGTATTAAACCGAGTCATTGCTCACCACCAACTGCAAAAACAAGCGCCAACATTAGAATCTGTTAAATCTTTGCTTACCTCTCTTTCCCAAACACCAAAACGTGGGGCTGTAACAACAAAAAAAATCTTATCAACGGTTGCTTCCTTTTATGAGGTTGAATTAAAGGATTTAATTGGTGATAGCAGAAAAAAAGAACTGGTTGTTCCGCGCCAAATTTCAATGTATCTCATGCGTGAAGAAATTCATGCTTCATACCCAAACATTGGTCAAGATTTAGGCGGTCGAGATCACACTACCGCAATGCATGCCTGTCAAAAAATAACAAAACTTGTTGGAGATGATGAAAAAATAGAAAACGATATCAATATGATTAAACAACGTCTGTATAATTAACAAACTATCAATCACTGAGTGTGTAGTGAATAACCGGTGTATAAGAATGGTGAAAACACTGTGTATAAAAATAGGATAAAACACACACCACTCTCATAAATAAAAATAGTAAAAAGTTATTCCCTTTCTATCCACCCCATTGTCAAGAATTTATTCCGTTTTCTTCCACACTCTAAAAATAGTTTTTCACAATAACCATAGACACTCTCGTACTTATCCACTCTATCCACACCCCTTATTATAATCATAATTAATTATATATATTTATGAAATTCTCCTGCACTCAAGAAAACATAAACCGTGGTGTACAAATAGCTTCTCATATTACTTCTCGAAATGTGCACTTACCTATTTTGCACAACGTATTAATAAAAGCAGGAGAAAATGGCATTGAATGCATCTCGACAAATTTAGAAGTTGGAATACGGGTATTTGTTCGAGGAAAAGTGGAAGAACCTGGTTCACTTACGATTCCAGCGCAACTATTCTCTAATTACATTAGTCTTCTTTCTGCTGAACGAGTGGACGTGAGTAGTGAAGAAACTACTGTGCATATTCAAGCGGGAAACCAGCAAACAAAAATAAAAGGAGAAGGAACAGCAGAATTTCCACTTATTCCTGAAGTAGAACAAACACATCCTATACTGTTTCCTGCAAAAGAATTGAAAGAGGCAATAAAGCAAGTATTAATTGCTATTTCACACGACCATTCTCGTCCAGAATTAACTGGTGCGCTGTGCGCAATAAAAGATCAGCACCTTGTGCTTGCGGCAACAGATAGTTACCGTCTTGCTGAACGGAAGATACAAAGTACAAATACAGGTGAAGTGAGTAGTCGATCTATTATTATCCCATTTCCCACTCTTTCAGAGCTGGTTCGTATACTTCCGGAAACAGACGAAGAAGTAAAATTTTTTATTGGTGAAAATCAGTTACTATTTAAAACAGCCGAGTTTGAAATGACCAGCCGTATTATTGAAGGATCATTTCCTGATTATGAACAAATTATTCCTACGCAAAACAGGACAAAAGCAATTATTGACCGAGAGGCACTTATAAAATCTATTAAAGCTGCAAGCCTTTTTTCAAAATCAGGAATTCATGATATTCACATGCACCTCTCTCCAGAAAAGCAAATAATTACCCTTACGGCTGTTAATAATCAAGTAGGAGAAAACACGGTAAAAATAGAAGCAGAAATATTAGGGGAATCAAATAATATTGTATTTAATTATCGATATGTCATTGATGGACTTTCCAATATCTCAACAGATAAAGTACACCTTTCATTGATTGACAATACCAATCCCGGGGCGTTTCGACCACACGGTGATGCAGACACTACTCAATCATATGTTTATATCATTATGCCAATTAAACAATAGTTCTTGTAATGCGATATACGCCATGTTTCAAAAAATCCACCGTTCCTTTTTTCAAAAAAACCTCAAACGCGCCGGAATTTATGGGCAAGTAGAAGCCTACAAACATCTGCATATTGTTGAACAAGTATTACATGAACGATTTGGAGAAGGTGCTACACTGCACGCAAAACCTATTTATATAAAAAAACGCACTGTTATGATTGAAATTGCTCACCCAGCAGTTGGAGAAGAAATACGATTACAAGAAGAATCATTGATTTCAGAAATAAATAATCGCATTGGTCGTTCAGAAATTTTACGTGTTCAATTTACTACACCACGACAAAAAAACAAAGACGGATATTAAGTTACTGTTTATTACAGTTCCTCATGTAATTTTTATTCGTTACTATTGGTTTTTTTGTTTGTATTATTAGAATTTGTATTATTGTTTTGATTGGAATTAGAAACAGGAGTAGGAGAAGAATCTGGTACTAATCGCTCTTTAAATAGAATTTTTACACTACTTTCTGCACGATTCCCTCGATCATCAATCACTTGAATAGTTACTGTGTGTCTTCCATTGGTGAGGTTTGTTGCGTTGTATGATGAGGCCACGAAATTCGTGCTCGTAATGTGAGTCGATTGAGTGCTTACAACAGTTTCATCAATTTTATAGACGACCGTAGTAATTGAGCGTTCTTTTCCCGGTTGTGCTGAGCCGACAATTTTAAATGTTTTTGGTGTGTATACATTTCCAGATTGCAGTGATGAAATACTAACCGAGGGTTGTTGATTACTATTCGTCAGGTTACAGCTTGCTTTTGGTGTTGCGTCAGTAAGATATTCTTTTTCTCGACCTCCTGTTTTTGCCCAGGATTGCACTGCGCTTTCCCAAGAATTAAACATTGGGTCATCTTGCGGTTTTGCAGAAGCCGAACCGGTTGGATTGTCTTTATTTATGTAATACAGAATAGTATGGGTCTCTTTAAATTCTTTTTTCTCTGTATATTCTTTTGGATAGGTTGATATACACTCATCTGGAATAATTGCGCCAGTTGATTTATCTATTGTGTATTCTTTCATAATATCCAAATTACCACCCAGAGCAGCATTCGCTGCTTTATAAGAAATATCTTGAAATGTTTCAACAGGAGTACCAGCAAGAATACTTTCCATATAGGCACGCCAAATAGGTGCAGCAACAAAAATTCCATCTGCCATGTTTTTCATTGGTTGGTTGTCTGTTCTTCCTGTCCATACTCCAACTGCTATTGAGGGGGTATATCCCATTGTCCACGCATCGCGAAAATCATTACTCGTACCTGTTTTTGCTGCGGCCGGGCGATCAGAAAGATTTAATCCGCGGAACGTATATCCTCGTGCGCCAGAATCCGACAACACGGAATTCAGCATACGTACCGCCTGCTGATCTAATACTTGTTGTGGCTCATCTTTCCATGCTTCAATGGTATTGCCTGATTGATTGGTTATTTTTATAATCGCTATTGGTTTGTGGCGCTCTCCTTCTCGCGCAAAGGTAGCAAATGCAGAAGTATGATCTAATACAGATACGTCTCCAGCACCTAAAGCAACAGAAAGATTAAGAGAATCTTTATTTACAAAAGGTGCATACCCTAATTTTTCTACTGTATCCATAATGTTATTCACTCCACCTAAATACGCCATTTTGACTGCAGGAATATTCAGGGATTGAGAAAGCGCATATCGAAGGGTTATTGGACCTCGTGTACCCATGTCAAAGTTATGAGGATGATACACAGGAGCGCCTTCAATAGGAAAATCAGTTTCTAAATCATACACACGTGTATCTGGGGTGTATCCTTTAGAAAAAGCTAAAGAATAGACAATCGGTTTAAATGAAGACCCAGGCTGATTTGTGGGGCTGGTTGCCACATTAAATTCACCGTCATGCGCAGGATCAAAATAATCGCGCGAGCCAACCATTGCCAGAATATGACCATGATGCGCATCGAGCGCAACCAGCGCTGCATTATCTCCCCCCCATTCTTCTATTGTTCCAATACTGTCAGAAATCACTTTTTCTGCTTTTTGTTGTTTGTCCCAATCAAGCGATGTGACCACACGCATTCCACCATCGCGCAGAAGTTTTTGTCCATATTTTTCGGATAATTGTTCAATAACATAATCAGTAAAATGGGGTGCTTTTTTTTCTCGATCTGTTTTTTCTTGGAGAGTAATTGGTTCTTGTTTTGCTGCCTCGGCTTCTTCTTTTGTGATATTGCCAAGTTCTGCCATAATGTCTAAAGCATAATCACGGCGAATTTTTAAACGCTCGTGGTCACGCGGGTATACGGTTGGTCGTTTTGGTAATGAAGCGAGTGTTGCCGCCTCAACAAGTGTTACTTCGTTTGCTGATTTTCCAAAATATTCTTGTGCTGCCACTTCAACACCTTGATAATTTGCACCATAATATACTTCATTGAGATACATTTCTAAAATTTTGTCTTTGCTGAATTTTCGTTCCAATCGATAGGATAAAATCCCCTCTTTTATTTTTCTTTTAATGGTGCGTTCTTTTGAAAGAACAGCATTGCCAACAAATTGTTGTGTGAGTGTGGATGCGCCCTGTGCTGTGCTCATGTTGGTCCAAGTCATTGCTGCACGTGCAAGACCAATCAAATCAATTCCTTTGTGTTCATAAAAACGACGGTCTTCTAAGGCTACGGTAGCTTGTTGTATTTTTTTATCAATCTTATCAAGCGATGCTTCAATACGTTGATTGTCCCCTACTTCATACAAAAGAGTCTGATCATCATTTGCATAAATTTTGGTTGTTTCACGAACTGCGCGTTTATTAATATCTGAAATGTCAGCAAGATCTTTTGATACCCATATATACGCGGCTCCAACCGCAATGGCGCCAGAACCGATTCCGAGTATACACAGAATAAAAAGAATAATGAGCATTTTTTTCCACCATTTTTTTTGTTCCTTTTTTTTCCCCTTTTCAGTTGTTTTTTTTTCAGAAGAAGATGCGCTGGCTTTTTTTTCTGTTGGATGTTGCCTATTTGCTGCACGTTTTTTTCGTACCAAAGAAACATCATGAGGATGGTCTGTTTTTTTTGTTCCTTTTTTTTCTAGTTGTGGAATAGGCATAAATAAAGAGAAAAGTACATCTATATAAGTGATAATGGTATAGTCGGTCTTCTGTTACAAGCAGAGAATAAACAAATGATCAAGCGTGTGGTAGAATAGAGAATGTTACAAACAGCTTAACATCCTTATTATGCCAAAGAATAGACCAGAAAATCAAGTCACACAAGCAATAGACCCACAAAAACTCGAAGATATTTTTACGCGTGGCATTTCTGAGATTATTCCTAAAACCCTTTTTGAACAAAAACTTCAAAACAATGAACACATGCGTATTTATCTTGGGGTTGATCCAACTGGTCCATATATTCACCTTGGTCATGCAGTCATTCTTCGAAAATTGCGACAATTGCAGGAACTGGGTCATGAGATTATATTTTTGATTGGAGATTTTACCGCTCGTATTGGAGACCCGACAGATCGGGGCGCCGCACGGGTCACCTTAACACACACAGAGATATTAGAAAATGCAAAAACATATAAAGAGCAAGCATCAAAGATTCTTGATTTTTCAAAAGACGCACAGAATCCAGCACGCATTGAATTTAACTCTACATGGCTTGATACATTACGCTTTCAAGATGTGATAGAGCTCTCTGCACGATTTACTGTTCAACGTATGTTGGAGCGTGATATGTTTGAAAAACGAATAAAGGAAGAAAAACCAATCTATATTCATGAGTTTCTATACCCTGTTATGCAAGGGTATGATTCTGTGGCTTTGGATGTCGATGCTGAAGTGGGAGGAAATGATCAGTTGTTTAACATGCTTGCTGGTCGAACACTACAACAGGAGATAAACAAGAAGGAAAAGGTGGTAATTACTTTTGATTTATTACCAGGTTTGGATGGTCGAAAAATGAGCAAAAGCTATAATAATTATGTTGCGGTGAACGACGCTCCGGTAGAAATGTTTGGAAAAATTATGTCATTAAAAGATGAATTAATACCGCAGTATTTTTGGTTGTGCACCAATGACACCAAACAAGACATTGCAGGTGTGAAACATGCGTTGTCTCACGGAGAAAATCCGCGCGATTTGAAAGTATGTTTAGCACGAAAAATTGTTACACTCTATCATTCACCACAAGCTGCAAATGACGCAGAACGAGAATTTTTAGAAGTGTTTCAACGCAAGGGTAAACCAACAGAAATTCCAACATATACACGTACTTCTGCTGACAAAACCATTGTAGATGTGTTGGTTCATACAAAACTGACTACTTCAAAAACTGAAGCACGAAGACTTATTGAACAAGGAGGAGTAAAAGTCAATGATCAAAAGATAGAAGATGGAAATACAGCAGTTACTACAAACGACATTATTCAAGTCGGTAAACGAAAATTTGTTCGAATGAATTAATATGATTTCACCAAATTATTGTGTTACGAAACATTCAATTACTTATTTTTGACATCGACGGAACACTTGTTAATTCAACAGATGTTATTTGGAACGCATTTAATACGGTGTTGCAAACGCATGGTTGTGAGGTTGTCAATAAAGAATTTGTTTCATTACACATGGGTATGCCACTGCGAGAAATGTTTCGTGAGTTGTTTTTAGAGCATGCAAATGAAGAATTTTTTACCACGCTTGTGGAAGAATATGTGCAAGTCTATACCAAAATAAAAATTCAACACACTACTCTTCAACCATATGTCCGAGAAATTCTTGAATATTTTGCTCAAAAAAAGAAGCTTGCTATTGCTACAACAGCATATACGAGCGCAGCTCAGTATCTATTGAATGAATTTCATTTACGACACTATTTTGATGTAGTGTATGGAGCAGACAAAGTGACACATGCCAAGCCAGACCCGGAAATTATTCAAAAAATACTGAACGAATGTTCTGTGACCTCGAAACAAGCCGTAATGATTGGTGATATGACGCTTGATGTGCTCGCAGGAAAAGCAGCTGGTACACACACCATTGCTGTCACAACAGGCACGCATTCACGAGCAATTTTGGAGCAGGCGCAACCAGAATATATTATTGATTCATTGAAGGAAATAACACATATTATTACAGAATAAATTCACTCCAAAAAAGCTTGACCTTTTTTGGAGTGATTGACCGATGAGACACGATTTTGCTATACCATCGGCCGTTGTTTTTCCCCTCGATCCTTTCCTGCGTGATACGCGAGAATGGCCACTGCAGCCACAACAAGTAGCATGAAAAGCCATTTTCGACCAGCATATTCGATAAACAACAATAGTATTGTGATGCCGGGCACCGCCCAGCAGAGAGTCACTTCCAGAATTTTCTGAAAGCGACCAATTGCTGAAAGTGGTTGGTCACGCAAGTACCAAACCACCGTCCAGGCGAGCACAAGAGCAAGCACATGAAACACCACAGGATGTGTTATCGCATCAAAAAAACTTTGCATTTTTTCTCCTTTCAAAAAGCAGTGAATCACCACTATGAAAAATATTCAACAAGATCACAACGATAATTTGTCCATATTTTTTGTTTTTTACTATAAAAATTGCTCGGAGTTGATGTTGGTGATATTTCCTTGTAGTGTATAGATATGACATTTTCATTACATGCACCATTCAAACCAAGTGGCGATCAGCCACAGGCAATACATACGCTTGTTGATGCTCTACAACATAAAAAGAAAGATATGGTTTTACTTGGAGTGACTGGATCGGGCAAAACATACTCCATTGCCAATGTTATTGCAGAAGTGCAACGTCCAACATTGGTTATTTCTCACAATAAAACACTCGCAGCCCAACTTGCTTCGGAATTTCGTGAATTCTTTCCAAAAAATGCTGTCAGTTATTTTGTCTCCTATTATGATTATTATCTTCCGGAATCGTATACCCCAAAAACCGATACGTATATTGAGAAAGAAACACAAATTAATGAAGAAATTGATCGTTTGCGGCACGCGGCAACACAATCGCTCCTTTCTCGCAACGATGTTATTATTGTGGCATCTGTTTCTTGTATTTATGGCTTAGGGTCACCAGTGGAATATAAAAAAGGAAGTATTCATATTGTAAAAGGACAAGCACTCGCACGTCGGAAACTTCTGATACAGCTTATCGAAATGAATTTTCAGCGCAATGATATTGATTTTTTTCGCGGCAATTTTCGTGTTCGCGGCGATATAGTAGAAGTGTTTCCTACTTCATCAGAGAATACAGCCATACGATTTGATTTTTTTGGTGATGAAGTGGAGCGTATTGAAGAGGTGAATGTATTAACCGGAGAGATTGTAAATACACTTGATGAGGTGGTGATCTTCCCGGCAACTTTGTATCAAGCGCGAACCGATCATTATGAACAGGCATTACAACACATTCGTCATGATTTGGAGATCGAGGTACAAAATTTGCAGAAAGCGGGAAAAGAATTGGAAGCACATCGTTTAAAACAGCGCGTGACGTATGACCTTGAAATGATTGAACATGTGGGGTTTGTAAGTGGTATTGAAAATTATTCGCGTTATTTTGACGGACGTAAAATTGGTGAACCGCCCTATACACTGTTGGATTATTTCCCCAAAGATTTTCTTCTGATTATTGACGAATCTCATCAAACCATTCCACAAATTGGCGGCATGTATGCAGGAGATAGATCTCGAAAACAAACGCTCATTGATTATGGTTTTCGCCTTCAATCCGCATTTGATAATCGTCCATTAAAATTTGAAGAATTTGAACAAAAAATTGGTCAAACCATTTACGTGTCTGCAACACCGGGGCCGTTCGAGAAAAAGCGCGCAACGACGATTGCCGAACAACTCATTCGCCCAACCGGTATCACAGAGCCGACCATTACTATTCGTCCTACACGCAATCAAGTTCCAGATTTACTTTCAGAAATTGAAAAGCGTGTTACAAAAGGTCAGCGTGTGCTTGTGACAACACTCACAAAACGTATGGCTGAGGAACTGGCAGATTTTATCAATGAAAAAGGAATTGCCGTTCAGTATATTCATTCCGGTGTTGTCACATTAGAACGGTTAGAAATTTTACGCGATCTCCGTTTGGGGAAGTATAATGTGTTAGTGGGTATTAATTTACTACGAGAGGGATTGGATCTTCCAGAAGTATCTCTTGTGGCTATTCTGGATGCAGATAAAGAAGGGTTTTTGCGTTCAGACACCTCACTCATTCAAACAATGGGTCGTGCAGCGCGTCATATAGAAGGCGCCGTGATTATGTACGCCGATATTGTTACTGGTTCTATGCAACGCGCTATTGATGAAGTAAATCGTCGACGTATTATTCAACTCGAATTCAATAAAAAACACGGTATCACGGCAAGCGCAATACAAAAACGTATTCGAGATGATAGGCTTTCTGGAAAAAAAGAAGAGACGCCCATACAAAATATTGCTCTGAAGGCAGCAGCACAGTTGCATAAAGAAGAATATCTTCATCTTTTGAAAAAACTGGAAAGCCAAATGCAACTTGCGGCAGAAAATTTAGAATTTGAAAAAGCAGCACAACTCAGAGATCAATTAAGTACATTACAAGAAGCGCGAAAAGGAACAAAACAAAAAAGATGAAACAGAACCAAAAAACAGTATTAGTATTTGGAGTGTTTGATCTGTTCCACAAAGGTCATGAATATTTTTTACAGCAAGCGAAACGGCATGGTGACAAATTAGTGGTTATTGTTGCGCGCGATATCAATGTACAGAAAAATAAATTTACAAAACCGCACGATGATGAACAAGCCAGAATGAAGCAGGTTCAACAGTGTGGTGCAGTTAATGAGGTACGATTAGGATATGAAGACTGGTCTAATCGCTGGAAGGTATTAAAAGATATTCGGCCAGATGTTATTTGTATGGGGTACGATCAGCAGTTTACTTTGCCACGCGGGTCATGGACGACATATCGAATTGATGCGTTTTTGCCTAAAAAATATAAAACCACACAAATAAAAAAAGGGGTGCGGCTCATTTCGACCCACGAGAGACTCACCTGATGCCTAGCGAGCCGCACCCGAATCAATACTAGAGGTATTGTACAACTTGTCAAGTATATTTATTCATGATATGGTGTTTGTACTCTCACACTGAAATCACCAAAATACGATTAATTATTATAGCAATGCCAACAACAAAAGCCGCAAAAAAAGCGCTTCGTCAAACAAAAAAACAGACAGCGCAGAATTCTGCCAAAAAGAAGCGCATCAAAGAATTGACAAAAGATTTTTTGAAAGCCGTTGAAACAAAAGCACCAGAAGCGCACGAATTACTTCAAAAAACTACACAAGCACTTGATAAATCAGCAAAGACTCATACGATTCACAAAAATCGAGCATCCAGGCAAAAATCAGCATTACAAAAAAAGTTTAATACGGCATTTAAAACAACAGCTGCAAAGTAACCTTTTTACAAAAACAGCACAGCCCCTAAACGTAGGGGCTTTTTGTTTATGCAGCACAGGCTTCGATAATAAATGTATCGAGAAGTGCGCGTGGGTTGGCAGTACTTGTTTTCAGTTTTTGATCAATTTGTAAAAGTTTCCAATATACTGTGAGCAAGTGTTGAGCAGTAAAATGGCGCGCTTGCGTGCGCGTTTTTTCTAATACAAATGAATGAAGGGTCAACCCCTCGCCATTCGTTTTTTTCACTTTATAAATTGTTGCCAGTTGTTTTGCAAGCATGGTAATAAGATACTGTTCATTTGCTCCGAGAAGAAACTGCTGTTCTAATAATTGAGTGGCAAGTGTTGTATCTTTTTTTCCCAATGCGTCAGTGAGATGAAAAATGTTATTATCTACTGCTTCTTCAATAAATTGTTGAACTATTTCAAGCGAAATTTTTTTGCTGTAGTGTACGAGTGAATGGAGGGTGTTTGCTAATTTCCATAGATCAGTTCCTGCATATACAACGAGTCGTTCAGCTGCATCCCGTTCAATAGTCGCCCCGTTTTTTTTACATTCCTGTTCCATAAATGCACGCAACTGCGCAGGAGAAAGATCAGCGTATTCTTCAACCGTATCTGCTTTACAGAGACGCTGAAATAAACGATTCTTTTTTTGAGATGGAGCATCTGCAGTAAAACAGAGAATCGTGTCAGAAGGAATGCTTTCAAGTTCTGAAAGTAAAAGTTCTTGATCGTCCACAGACAGAGCAAACGGATTCGTAAACACGACAAAACGTTTTGTTGAGAATAATCCAGCAGACTTAGCGAATTTTCGAAATTCATCAATAGAAAATTGGGCGCCATCAATTTTGGCGCTATTTACGCCAATAGCATCATGCTTTTTTTGAAAGGCTTCCTCAAAAATACGCACACGTGCGGAGCGTCGAAAGGAGTCGGTTCCATACAAAAATATCACCATAGTGGCATTATTATGACACAGGAGGCGACTTTCAGCAACTTATTTTTTTGCAATATTCCACAACGATTGAAAGTGTTTCAATAACATTTGCCTTGCCGACTCACGCGTGGTTTCAATCGCCATAGCTTCATCATAATCCCACAGGATCAGTAATGCTGATGTTGGATAAATAATAGTGAGAGCAGGCGTTAATAATTCTTGATTGAGAAAGCGTAATTCAATCCGTTCCATTTTTGAATCACCAGATTGTACTTCACGCACCAATTCTTTACGAATATGCTCAAAACCGATCATGTGTAAACGTGCTCCCTTCTCGTTGCGTTTTGTATTGACCTCACACCAAAATGTGAAGAAATGGTCAGGATTTTTTTCACCATATTGACCGCCATAGACATAGCTGATGTCATCCTTTCTTAGCTCTTCAATTTTTTGATACACTAATTTTTCAACATTTTCTCGGCCAGTAATCAGCTGCGTATCTTGGTTCCAGAGTGAATCAAAATACAATTTCATTGCATCACGAATCTTTTTATTTTGAATATCAACAGCAATCGTGTCCTCTTTGCCCCAGTGTACTAATGAAAGAGAATCTGGATAAATGTCTATTTCGAGTGGAGAATTAATATCTTCATGTATAAGTTTTTGCTCATAATTACCAAGATTATTTTTGTCGTGTGCTGCTCTGTTTCGTTCAAACCCTAATACTTTTGTACTCACCCTTTTTTTTGCACGCTTTTGTTGGAGATCATGAAAAAACGGCACTAACTCTTTTTTTGTTTCATCTCCATAATTTGCCCACATATATTGAATTTCCTCCCCTGCTTTCATTTCATCCAGTTTTCGATGAAACAATTTTTTTGTATTTTTAATACCATTCAATACAAATACTTTTTGTTCCCAGAGTGAATCAAAATATAATTTCATCGCGTCTCGAATGTCACGTCTTTGAATATCAACGGCAACTGCTTTTTCGTTTTTTGCCCAATAAAACAATACAACAGAATCAGGATAAATTTCAATTTGCATCGGTGATTCATTATAGTTGTCTGAAAATTTTAATTCAGAGAGTTGTAATTCTGGGTCACCTGCATATTGCATTTCTTGTAGCAGTAACTCTCGGTCTTTTTCAAACCCCAAATACTGCAAACATATACCACGTTTCACACGTTCTTTATGAAATTCTTTAAAGAAAGGAAATAGCTCTTTTCCTGTTCCAGATTCATAATTTCCCCACAGTACAGAAAATTGATCTCCTTTTTTTAAGGCGTGTAATTTTTGATACCGCAATTTTTTGAGCGCTTCAAGGCCGGTAATAACAGCGGTGTCTTGATTCCACAACGTTTCAAAATAGCTACGAAAAGAATCAGCGAGTTTTTGGTTTTTAATAGAGACAATAAATGGTTCAATATCGTTCAATATAATAGAAATGTTATCTTTCCAAATATCAATTGCCGTTGGGTCATGCATGGTTTGTGGCAGCAACTTCACTTGAGTAAGTGGCGACGCATCAACTTGATTTGTATGTGTGTTTGTAATGTTTTGTGGAAATAACAGTCGAGCGGGTATGTGTAGTTTTGCGCGTTCTTCATCATTTTTTTTAAACACCATGTTATAGTATTGTTCTGCAAGTTTGATGTCTGCACCAAGTACAAGCAACTCTTTTTTTTGCGGATCAGTTTCTTGAGCGAGCTCATTTAACGTTTTTGCACGCACAGACTGCAATCCACCCACCCCCTCATATAATTTAATTTCATGCGTGGATTTTTGACGTAATGAATTGATTTCATGCGCTATTTCTTGTGCAGTAGTGAGTTGAGATTTTGCATCTTGCACTAATGTGTTTGCATCAGAAAGTTGAAATAACGCCACGCCACCTTTGGATGTTTTAAAAGCGAGGTGTTTTTCTACGAGTACTTCTAATGCTTCATAGACAATGTTTCGGTGAAGGTTTGTTTTTTTGATAATGGCCGCTGCTTTGCACTGCCCAAGTTCAATGAGCGCTTTGTAAACCGAGGCTTGATTAGGTGAAAAGCCAAGCTGTAAAAGTTTTTTTGATAGCTCCATATTATTGTTGGTTTAAATCAATGAATGGAAAGATTACCGCAGGAATAAATACCGTATGGTCATCAATATGTAAATAGTCTTGTGTCACAATAATTGGCCGTACAGTTTTACGAGATTCATTTTCGGCAAAATTTTTCATCGCCACAGGAATAGTGCGTGTTTTTTTGCGAAATTTTACTTCAATAGGCAACAGCGCATTGCGAAAATCGACGATAAAATCAATTTCCGCTCCAGAGACCGTACGGTAGAATTTTATTTGCGCGTAATCTGGAAGTTGTTTAATGAGTTCTGTGTAAATGACGTTCTCAATAAGCGCCCCCTGAAGCAAACGATAGTCTTGCGGGGGTGCTAGTTGTAACGTATGGGCAATCATTCCCATATCTTGCGCAAACACTTTTGGCATTTTTGTCAATTCTTTTCGCAGATTGGTAAAATGTGGCCTCACATAATCAAACAAATACGTTCCTTGCAAAATAGCTAGGTATTTATCCAGTGTACGATTATGCATATTCAGGGTGTTACGAATTTCATATTTATTCATGAGGTTTCCTGTTTGCGAAGCTAATATAGAAATGAGGTTTAAGAAACCAGTGACATGTTCCACATGGAGCAGCCCACGAATATCTTCATCAATGTAGGTTTTGACAATTTCAGAGAGGATTTGATATTTTTTTTCTCGCTCGTTTGTTGTAACTACTTCAGGGTATCCTCCCCAATAAGCAAAAGTGGTAAAGTGGTGTTCGAGGTCGTTTTTAAAATCCGCATAAAATGGCGCAAGGTCTTTGTTGTTCAGTGGGATTTTTTGCGAATAGGAATATTCCGATGCGGATTGAAGATACTCAAAAAATGAAAAGTGGTGTATGGTAAATTCTATTTTTCGTCCGGTGAGGTATCCGGCATTTTTTGTGAGCTGCAGTGCTGACGAACCGGAAACAATCAATTGTAGGTTATACTGCTGTCTTTTTGCGGCATCGAATACAGTTTTTAAAAAACGGCCGGCCTCAGAAAGATATTGAATTTCGTCTAAAAAGACGAATAGCTTTTTTGTTGATTCCAAACCATGTGCTTTTTTGAGATAGGCTAAAAACGCGTTTGTGCTTTTATAATAGTCTTTTTGCGGTTCATCATCGACAGGAATATAGAGAGTGTTTTCATCTCTTTCTTGCAATTTTTGTTGTATGGATTGGAGAAGTGTCGTTTTTCCAACTTGTCGTGCACCAATAAGAAGAATGATTTTATTCGTATCAAGCCACTTTGTTATTTTGGAATAGATTGGTCGTTGAATCATCATATATTATTGTGATCAAATTTCAAGGTTATTTTAGCATGATCATGATCAAATTTCAAGGTTATTTTAGCACATCATGTAATTTTTACAAGGTTTTTATTACAAGGCGTTGTTAATATTGGTGTACATGTGTGTCTGACAAAAATAAAGAATATGTTTTTTGGCTTATTTTAGACATTTTTATATTTGTCATTATTTAAATGATAACAGAATAAGCAATGTTTGTCGAGTTATTATTTTCCGTATGGATAACTTTTTAGCTAATGTTAATAAAAATTTGACTGTCACATTAAAATTGTCATCATAAAACGATTGACAAAAGTGATTTTTCGAGATAGAGTACTTCGTTCTGTTGTTGTGGATGAGCCATAGCAACAGATGAAACTTAATAATTTTGCGGGTCCTGCCGCCTGCGGGCACTCCGTCAATGCGCATATAAGCGCATTGCCAGAGTCCTCCCCTCCGGGCGTCATCCGCAAGTTATATCATCATTCAAATTTGCTCGCGTTCCAGTGTCGGAACCGAGCCGTTCTCAATGCGCAAACCCATAAGGACTTTGAATTACAAAACCCGCCACGATGAGCGGGTTTTAAGTAAGCTCGTATATTTGATATACTGAGTGGAGTTGCACAACACATAGAAATATTGTGCAACATACTTTAAAGAAAGTATGACAAATATTACTTTGTACAATTCATTGAAGCAGAAGGTGCAGAGTATTGTCAAACATCTGAAATTGGAAGAGTGGGTTACGAAGAAGACAGGTCGTCCGTTAGCGCTCTCTCTTGTTGAAGTGTTAACGCTTGGATTGTTTAAACAACGCGCACAGATTGAAACAAAGAAGGAATTGCATGAACTGATGGAACCAGCATGCAGTTACAAAACACTGGTCGTGAATATGAATCGATTTGCATTTCTTGGACTCTTGATTCTACAGATATTGATGAAAGTGAATCGAACAGTGCAACAGATGATCAAACACATTGATTCATCATCAGTGCCTGTATGCTTGAACAAAAATGGGAAACATCACAAAACAATGGTTGAATATGCGAAATGGGGAAAGAATGGAACAGGTTCATTTTACGGGCTAAAACTGCACTTAATCTATGATCTTTCAGGTCTGTTGATGAATATGGGACTGACTGCAGGAAATGTAGACGATCGAAAAATGATTATGAAATTATCAAAAGAACTGTGGGGATACCTTGTTGGTGATGCAGGATATTATTCAAAAGAACGAATGGAAGAATTTTATCAAGAAGGAAAACGATTATTGATTGCGAAACCAAAAAAGAATCAAAAGAAACTAGCAACACCATTTGATACATGGTTATACAACACTCGATGGCAAATTGAATTCAATTTCAGAAATCTCAAAATGTTCTACGGTTTGGTTACCTCTCTTCCTCGTTCAGTCGTTGGATATCTTGGAAATTACATCTACAGTATCCTTGCGTACACCATAAGTTAATTATTCAAAAATTTGCACCTTCTGCTTCACAGAAACCAACAGAAAAATATGTTTTCTGGTGTTTTGAATTTGTAAACCTTTTTTCAACACGTGCATTCACAATTCAGTCAGACACCCCCGCCAAAGGCGGTGGCTTGATGAATGGGGTCGCCTCAAAGGCGATCCTTGTGCACCTTCCGTTGGTTAATTAGAATTTTCCTTGTGTTGTTTCATCTTC
>Ga0208373_1001203_pt1 | contig 36213 bp, 32 predicted proteins | sample RifOxyC2_FD_184036 | JGI IMG/M metagenome (GOLD analysis project Ga0208373, IMG submission 184036) | Soil microbial communities from Rifle, Colorado - Rifle Oxygen_injection C2 (SPAdes) | ecosystem: Environmental > Terrestrial > Deep subsurface > Rock core/Sediment | place: Rifle, Colorado... | reverse complement strand
TCTGATGTTTAACCCTGGTATTATACATGGCTATACTCCTTTCTCTATTAATAAACCGGTTTGCTTTTATAGGGAAAGGATATAGCCCTTCCTATTATTTGTCAATTACAATATAGCAAGCTGTCCCGCTGGGCTACGCGCCCGGAGTATCTAACGGGGCATCGGTCTTAATGTCTGCAGCAGATGACCGGATGCTATTGCGGCAAGCCTATGTTGGCGGAACGAATTCGACGGAGTTGGTAATTTATATATTGGGATACATTGTGTAGGGTAGTACGTAGTATACAGTATGGAGTATGTAGGATAAAATACGAACACGCCCCTACGGGCGGGCGTAGGCCCGAATGGGACGAATATGAGCGAATAGCACCCCGAATGCTTTCGGGGTGTGATTTGTGTTAGTATTTCTTTGTGTGCTTTGTCCCTCTGACGGGAGGCTTCGCTCTGGTGAATCTTATTTTTGCTTTGATTTCTGGTTTCTTTTTACCTCGTAGGCATCAACGATGGATTGAACCAGGCGATGCCGGACGATGTCAGCTCTGGTCAGGTAGCAAAAGGCAATGCCCGGAATATTGGCGATGATTGACTGGGCTTCAATCAGCCCGGAGGCCTTGCCCAGCGGCAGGTCTATCTGGGTAATGTCGCCGGTGACGACTATCTTTGAATTCTGGCCCATCCGGGTCAGGAACATTTTCATTTGTTCCGAGGTGGTATTCTGGGCTTCATCCAGAATCATAAAGGCATTGTCCAGATTGCGCCCGCGCATATAGGCCAGCGGCACGACCTCAACAATTTCGGTTTCCATCAATCGCTTGAGTTGCTGGTATTCCAGGAACCCATTGAGGGCGTCATAAAGAGGCCTCAAATACGGATTAACCTTTTCCTGGTAGTCGCCGGGCAGGAATCCCAGCCGTTCGCCGGCCTCAACCGCCGGCCGGCAGAGGATTATCTTGCGCACCTCGCCTTTTTTGAACGATGCCAAAGCCCGGGCCACGGCTAAATAGGTCTTACCCGTGCCGGCCGGCCCGATAGCAATTACGATATCATTTTCATATAAGACTTTGAGGTAGTTTTCCTGCCCTTCGGTGCGCGCCTTGACCGCGAAGACATCGTTAGGCGCGCTCGGCCGGACGAACATTCGCTCAGGCAGACCCGCCCCCCCGAGACATTCTGAATCCGGCGTTCTGGCATTGCCGCCTATCAGGTTCATCACCATTTCTTCTGTGATTGCCCGGCTGGACAGCATTTTTGATAAGGCGTTAAACGCGGTTTCGACCGGCTGTTTTTGGCCGGTAATAACCATTTCGTGACTGCCGCCCCGGGATGCCTGCATCACAATCTTAACGCCCAGTTTATTGCGGATTAGTTTCAGATATGAATCGTACGGACCAAAGACCTGAACCAAGTCAACGGTGTCGGGCAACCTGATTTTGTGTCTGAATTTCATACGTTATAAACCACAGATTACGCAGATTTAAATATATGACAAAATAAAACCTGATACGTAATCTGTCATACCTGCCCCCGCCTTTGGCGGGGATAAACTCCGGCAGGTATCGAATTCCTCTCCTTTGGATTCCCGCCTTCGCGGGAATGACAAAAAGAAAGAAACGCCTCCTTTTATTACAGGTTTTTAACTATCAATACAGTTGCAATAACAGAAACGCCGCGACCGGCGCGGCCAGCAACAGACTGTCGCTCAAATCCAGAATCCCGCCCATCGGACCAAGTATATTTCCGGAATCCTTAACCTGACAAGTCCGCTTGATGTACGACTCAAATAAATCGCCTAATTGGGCGACGAATACAATCATCAGGTTGATAATAAATATCAGCCAGAATGACGTTCCGGAATTAGACATATTCATGGCCCAAGGCAACAGAAGATAGAAAATCACCATTCCGACAATTGAGGCGCCGAGCAATCCGGCGATAAATCCTTCCACGGTTTTATTGGGGCTGATTTTTTCGGCTAATTTATGCCGGCCGAAACGGGTGCCCCAGAAATAGGCGACGCTGTCGCCAATCTTGACCATGGTAATAAAATAAAGCACCAGGATTATCCCATTTGGCATCCATCCCCTTAACCGCGCTATAGACCAAATAGGTATATAAACATAGGCAAACCCGACGCATAAAATAAGAATCTGGTGGAAATCATTTATCCGTTTAAGATAGTATAAAATAGCGATGATAATAAACACGGTAAAGGTCAATAGCATCGGTGTATCCCACATCATAAATCGGAGATCGTCTGCATATTTTGATAACCCAATAAACTTGGGAAATGTCAAGAACATCCAGAGGATAATCAGCCCGCAAAGACCGGTCATGACCGGGAAATGCCAGGGAAGATTTATATTAATATTCCCGTATAATTTAGCGAATTCATAGAAACAGAAGGATGAAAATACCGCCAGAATAATATAGAATCCGGTAACTCCTCCAAAAAACCAGTCAAAAACCATGAGAAAAGCGATGAACGCAATAAGATTGCCGCTGATGGTCAGGCGTTTTTTCAGGGTTGAGAATTTAGCAGACTTTACGGTCTTTTGCTCCTGTTCCTTAGGAGCTTCGGCGGATTTATCCGACAATAATTCATTCATACGTTTTTAGCCCCGAAATAATCGCCGCCTGTGGCGAGCCTCGCCCTTGTGGGCGGGGGCTTTACTGCGGTTTCGCAATATCGGTTCTGTAGAATGCGCCGTCAAATGCTATCTGTTTTATGGCATCATAGGCCTTTTGACGCGCCTGGGAAAAATCCTGGGCCCGGGCGGTGACGCCTAAAACCCGGCCGCCCGCGGTGACCACCTTACCGTCTTTTAAGGACGTGCCCGCGTGGAATACCTGAAGATTTTTGTTGTTGGCCAGGTCGCTGAATTTTATCTCATCGCCTGTTTTGGGGCTGATCGGATATCCCTTGCTGGACATGACCACGCATATGGCCGACTCGCTATACCATTCTATCGGCTTAATTTTATCCAATTTCTGTTCCACCACAGCCATCAATATCGGCACCAAATCACTCTTCAGCCGCATCATCAACGGCTGGGTTTCCGGGTCGCCAAATCTGACATTGTATTCCAGCACCTTGATACCGGCCGGGGAAACCATTAATCCGGCATAAAGCACGCCCTGATAAGGCCGGTTTGATGAATGCATGGCGTGAATTGTGGGCACGATTATCTCGCCGACTATTTTATCCATCATCTTGGCGGTAACAAACTTAACCGGAGAATATGCCCCCATACCGCCGGTATTGGGGCCTTTGTTGTCGTCCATCAGCCGCTTGTAATCCTGGGCCGGCTCCAGAACGGCAATGGTCTTGCCATCGGTCAGCGACAGGACCGAAACCTCCTTGCCCACCAGGAATTCCTCTATCACCACCTTGCTGCCGGATTCACCGAAAATCTTATCCTTCATTATTCTGGTGACCGTGTCCTGGGCGATATCCTTATGTTCGCATATTATAACGCCCTTGCCGGCAGCCAGCCCATCCGCTTTAATTACAATCGGCATTGATACCTTGGCCAGGTAATGCAGCGCCTCGTCCAGCGAGGCCACAACTTTAAATGAAGGCGAGGGAATGCCGTAGCGCTTAAGCAGTTCACGGGTAAACACCTTGCTGCCTTCCAGCTCCGCGGCCGCTTTAGTCGGACCGAATATCTTCAGCCCGGCCTTGCGGAATTCGTCCACGATACCGCCCACCAGCGGCATTTCAGGGCCGACCACAGTCAGGTCTATTTTTTCTTTTAGGGCAAAATCCTTGAGTTCTTTTATCTCATTAACGGCAATCGGGAGGCATTCCGCCAGTTTCCCGATGCCCGGATTGCCCGGCGCGGCATATATTTTCTCGACCAGTGGCGACTGGCTGATTTTCCAGACCAAGGCGTGTTCCCGGCCGCCTGAACCAACCACTAATATTTTCATTTCATCAGTTTTCTGTATAACGCAATATATTCCTTGCCGCTATGTTCCCAAGAGAAATCCTGTTGCATAGCATTCTTCATCAACTGCTTCCACGACTTCTTGTCTTCATAAAGCGCCAGGGCTGATTTGATGCAGGACATCATTTCACCCGCAGAATAGTTCTTGAATGAAAATCCACTGGCGGTTCCGGCCTTAAGGCCCGCCGGCGTGTAGTTATTAATACTGTCGGCCAGGCCTCCGGTCTCATGGACAATCGGAATCGTGCCGTATTTCAAGGCGTATAATTGGTTCAGGCCGCAGGGCTCGTACCTGGATGGCATCAGGAACATATCCGCTCCGGCCGTTATCAGGTGCGCCAGGGAATTATCGAAGGCAATATTGGCCGATACCTGGGTGGGATATTTCCGGGCGATTTCCCTGAATAGCTGATGGTATTTCTCCTCGCCGGTGCCTAACAACACAAACTGGCACCCGGTTCTGATTATCTCGCCAAACATCTCCGAAACCAGGTCGAACCCTTTTTGGGAAGCCAGCCGCCCGATCATTCCAATCATCGGGGCGGCGGTCACGGGCAATCCGCACTTTTTCTGGAGCGCCTGCTTATTCTTTTCCTTATCGGCTATTTTATTGCCGGTATATTTTACCGGAATAAATTTATCCAGCGCCGGATTCCACTGGTCATAATCCACCCCGTTGATAATGCCGTAAAGGTCTCCGGCCCGCTCGCGCAGGACCCCATCCAGCCGCTCTCCAAACACAGGCGTTTGAATTTCTTTGGCATATTGCGGGCTGACCGTGGAAAGCATATCCGCAAAAACCAATCCGCCTTTCAGGAAATTGACCTGGCCGTAGAATTCCAACTGCTTATAATTAAAATACTCCCAGCCCAATCCGACCAGTTTCATATCCCAGTGCCAGAATAACCCCTGATACGCCAGATTATGAACCGTCAGCACTGTTTTTACGCCGGCCAACTGCGGGTCTTTCTTATAAATCGTTTTCAGATAAACCGGAATAAGCGCGCTCTGCCAGTCGTGGCAATGGATAATATCGCATTTTAAACCAAGCGCTTTAATGGCCTCCAGAACAGCCCGCGAGAAAAATATGAATCTTTCCGCGTTATCTTTGTAGTCGCCGGACGACGTGCCATAGAGATAATCCCGCTGATAATATTCATCCCGCTGGATAAAATACACGTCTGCCTTTTGTATCTGCGTTTTCCATATCGTGCCGGCCACAAGGTTATCGCCGACCTTAACCTTAACCGTAATGCCCGTGGAAACAAGATTCGATACGTTCTCCTTAACCTGCTTATAAAGCGGCAAAAAAGCCGTGACATTAACGCCGGATTTCTTCAGTTGGGGAGTCAGCGCGCCCAGAACGTCAGCTAGCCCGCCGGTCTTGGCGAACGGCACCATCTCCGAGGCAACCTGGCAGATATTAACTTTCGCTGATAAACGGTTAGATTTTCCACTCATATTTTTCCTCCTCTCCATCTGAATGACGCTTTATCCAGATGGATATCATCTTTATATGCGGGGCCTAAATGCTAATCTCCTTAAGATATTTGGTGGCGTCTTCGGGCGGAACCGAATTGATATAGAATCCCGTACCCCATTCAAAACCCGCGACCCGGGTTATTCTGGGAATAATTTCTATGTGCCAATGGTAGTATTCGGTCTCATCCATCGTAAATGGCGTGGTATGAATCAGCATATTGTAAGCCGGATTATTAAGCGCCTTTTCCAATTTCATAAACACCTTCTTGGCAATACGCGCCAGCGCCGGTATCAGGTGCGGCGGTATCATCTCAAAATGGGTCAGGTGCTGTTTGGGCAAAATCCAGGTCTCAAACGGGAACCTCGAAGCGAACGGGCTGATGGCAATAAAATGCTCGTCATTAATCACTACCCGCTCATCATCCTCCACCTCCTGGTGAATGATATCGCAGAAAATGCATCGTCCCCGGTATTGGTAAAACCCCTCTGAACCCTTCATTTCCTGGAGGATGCGAATCGGTGTAATCGGAGTGACTACCAGCTGCGAATGGGTATGCTCCAACGACGCCCCGGCCCGGTCACCAACATTCTTGAAAATAAGCCCGTAGTCGAACCGGTTATCCTTCTTCAGGTCCGACATCCGGGCCTGGTAGGTCTGGAAAATAAGCTGAATTTGTTCTTCCGGCAACGGCGCAAACGACGAAACATGCTGAGGTGTTTCAATAATCACCTCGTGGGCTCCGATGCCGCGCATATAATCGTATAGCCCCTTGCCCCGCTTATCGCTATTACCCTCAATGGCTAATGCCGGGAATTTATTGGGCACCACCCGCACCAGCCAGTCCTTGTCGTTCGGCGCGGAAAACGGCTTTCGGATGGCATATATCTCCGGCGGTGTTATCTTCTCGTTGCCCTCGCAGAAAGGGCAGGAAGCCGTTGACTTAGGCGGCCCGACCGGATCCGGCTTGAAATCAACCGGCCGCTTGGCCCGCTCTGAAGCCACTATCACCCATCGCCCTAATATCGGGTCTTTTCTTAATTCAGACATAATTATTTGTGTCCTATCTTATGCGCTACGTGTCTAATCCTGTTTTAACGGAACTAAACGCATTACAAAAACGCCTTACGCTATCCAGTCAATATGCGCCAAATCTTCTGACGGCACCGCCAGTTTTATCGGTAAACTATCCGGATGCCGGACAATCAGCCGGTCCAGCGAACAATCGCAGGGCCTCTCATTGCCGCCCAGAACAGAATACACCTCGACAAATAATTCCACCGACTCGCCCGGCTTGAATCCCAAAACATCCAGCGGGCAAAGGATTTCCGCTATTTCGCTAATAGCCACCGTCTCCAGCGCCTCTTTAACAACCCTGTTATTCTCATCTAAAATATTAAATCGCGGATTGGCGCTGACATCGCGGATAATAACTTTTCTCTTGAGCGGCTTCAAGAAGTTTAGCACAAAATATATCCCGTCCGGAAACACACCCGAACTCTTTGCCTTTTGCTTTCCGGCGCTGTTAGCCGAAGGATCTATTCTTAAGCAAAGATTATTTTTATCAAATCCGAAAAATATCCGGGAAATTATCCGGCCCGTATCAAATGAACGATCCATCGCCGCGCCGCCTTCTGAAGCGGTATCAAATTGCCCGGCGGCCAGCCATTCAAAATAATCGCTCCGCTTACCGTCCAGCTTGATGTCCAGCAAGCCCCAGGGCAGAGTGTGCAGTTCCTTCTGCCGGCGCTCCTTTATCTGATGATGCAGATATTCCGGCACGTTTACCCCAAGAATCTGGTAAACGCTCATCAGATGTTTCCTGAATAAAAGGTCAAATTGGTCGTCCAGGGCGGATGAATGCTCATGCCCGAACCACCAGAACCAGTCACTGCCCTCGGCAATATAGATACTCTCCATCGCCCGGGAAATCACCGATGGCTCCACGCCTTTTGCTATTTGTTCCTTAACCACCTCCCGGGTTTTAGCCAGGTATTCCCAAGCCTGGCGGTCCTCGTTATGTCCGACCCAGATGGAAAAATTGTGGTTTATCCACGAGCCGGCATAGATGGTGTCCAGCTCCCTGGTCGGCGGATGCTCGCGCAGATAATCGCTGATACGCACGGTTTCTATATCCGAATCATTGCTCAGCCGCGCGTAAAGTAATCTCAGAAATTCTATGCCGTTGTCAGGATAATACTCCCAGGGATTTTCACCATCCAGAATAATACTCACCAGAGGCGCTTCCTGGGGTACCCGGCTGGCTCCGGATTTTATCTCGTTTATCAAGTGGTCGACCGCATCCTGCGGCTTCCAACGCTGATACTGGAACCCGATAAGATTGGAAAGATTCTGGTCCCGGAATATCACCGCCAAGTTCCGCGTCCGATACGGCTGGTATAAATCGTTCAAGAAACCGGAGAAATGGTCTGATGACTTACCCAAGGTCTGAGCCAGGATTTCCTCATCAGTAGCAAAATAATTCACGCCCTGCTCTACCAGAAGCGGCACCATAGATGGCGCCACTGACCCTTCGGCCGGCCAGATACCTTTAGCCTCGATTCCGAAATGCTCCTTATAGAATTTCATTGCCTCAGCCACCTGCCAGCGGGCATCCTCAAACAACGCCTTCTGATCCACAACCGGGAGCATCGCGTTCGGCATAGCCTGAAGGGTCGAATTCATATTACACAGCAAGGGCAGAATCGGATGGTAAAAAGGCGTAGTGGTGATTTCTATCTGTCCGCTATCCTGGAGCTTCTTGTGGAGTGGAATAATCTCGGCCAGGTAATGCATTTGCTTTTGGGCCATTAGTTTCTTGTCATCCTCGGTGTAATTGCGCCCTTTTTGCTTAAGGGCCTGCAGCTCTTTATCGCGCTCGATTATCAGCGGGTGGAACCAGACCAACGAACTGCAAACCAACAAATCGGTAAAATCCTGGTTCGTCAGGTTCTTTATCAGCTTTTTGACAGCCTGTCCGTTTTGCGGACTGCCGGTTAAAAGATTACCCGGATGACCTGAATTTTGCGTTGGCTCAGCGACTATTTTCTGGCGCGCCAACTGATAAATCGCATAAAGCTCCTTATAACGCGAACAGACGCCTATCATATTCTGAGGGTGGGCCAGAAACGCATTCTCCAGGATATACTGCTTATCCTCCGGGCTCAAATCTGTTGCCGGCTTCCGGCTTAAGGACAATAATAAATCCGTATCGCCCGCCAGATATTCCCCGATCTGTTTCAGGAGAGAAGGCACCAGATTGATGTTTGACTTGATTTTAGGAAATTGCTCAATCAGGGCAGCCATCCCGTAATAATCCTTGATGCCGTGCAGCCGCACCCAAGGCATTTGGAACTCACCAGAGACCGCGCGAGCGAACTCAGCCTTGGCCGCTCCCACACCAGGCAGGCGATAATAAGGCTGGTGATGATGCCACAAAAATGCCAGATATATCTTTTTATTCATCAGGTTATCAGCCCGGCACACAACGCTATGCGCGGGACTATTCAAGGCGTCGCCCGAAGGCAAACCTCGCCCTAAAGGGCGGGAGGATTAAAACCGCTTACTTAACAAATTATTGGCAGATAATACTAAACTCGCTAAAAAGGGTCAAGAAAATACTTGTCGGCAGAAAACGAGAACAAACCTCCTAACGAAACCGACTGGCTTCGTTACCCTATCAGCACCAAGCTATACCAATTCTGCTGGTCGTCTTTATTCTTGAGAGTTTTCAGGGTCAGTCCTTGTTTGCGGACCGTTGAGAATACGTCAATACCCACAGCCTGCATAGCCGGCCGGGCTTTTTTGGGCGCGCGGCAGGGCTGAGGATACCGGCATTCCTTACAAACCGCGCAGTCGGACAAACTAAAGGCAAAATACGCGCCGTCTGTGTATGCCCTTTGCTCTATGGCAAATGATATGGACTGGGACAGATTCTTATCATAGGTATGGATAAGCAATGCTTTTTTATAATGTTTTATAATCTGGGAAAATTCCCAGACCGTGACCGCTCCGGGCGCGGACGGACAGGTCCAATTATGCCCCCAGCCGGTGCAACCAAACCTGCATTTTAGCATGGTACGCGGGTCAAGCACAATATCCCGGGCGTTGATAATCAATGCGTCCTGGGCGCCTTGAGCCAGCGCCTCAGTAACGTATTTTTTCAGATTCATATTAATATTAAAGGGTTACCTGGCGCATCCGGGCCGCGTGGCAATTAATATTGACCGCCACCGGTAACGCCGTAATATGAGCCGGCCCGTATTCAATATGCACGGCCAGGGCAGTGCATCTGCCGCCCAATCCCTGCGGGCCGATACCCAAATTATTTATTTCCGCAAGCAAATCCTGCTCTAACTTCGCGTAAAAAGGATTGGGATTAGGCGTGCCGGCCGGCCGGAGATGGGCCCGCTTGGCCATAACCGCCACCCCGTCAAAGTTGCCGCCGATGCCCACCCCGACAATAATCGGCGGACAGGGATTGGCTCCGGCGCTCTTAACCGCCTCCAGAATAAATTTCTTGACGCCTTCCAGCCCGGCCGATGGCGGCAACATCTTCAGCATACTCATATTCTCGCTGCCGCCGCCTTTGGGCAGAATCCAGATTTTGAGTTTATCGCCCGGTACGATATCAGGATGAATCACAGCCGGCGTATTGTCACCGGTATTCTTGCGGTTCAGCGGGTCGGACACTATCGATTTGCGCAGATACCCATCCTTGTATCCCTGGCGCACACCCTCATTAATGGCATCGTAAAGATATCCGCCGGTAATGCGCGCCTCCTGTCCGATTTCCACAAAGACCACGGCTGTGCCGGTATCCTGGCAGATGGGCACCATCTTGGCCTGGGCAATCCGGTCGTTTTCCAGGATTTGCTGGATAATCTCCTTCCCGGTGGACGACTCCTCCAGTTGCAAAGATTTATTAAGCAGCCCGATTACCTCATCCGATATGATGCAGTTTGCCTCGATGCACATCTTCTTGAGCGCCGCAATGATACTTTCGGTTTTTATTTCACGCATAAAATTATAGCCTTATCCTTTATAATTTCCGCCTCAGGCGGAAAATCCCATATCAAACGCCTTCATATTAAGTTCGATGCTGGCCGGCGGGACCGAGGTCTTGATGGCCTCTTCCATTACTTTCCGCGGAAGCACGCGCGTCTGTCCGGCCATAAAACCCAGCATCACAATATTGGCCACCATTTTCTTGCCCAGTTGCTCAGCCAATCGCGTAGCCGGCACCTTGGCTATTTTAACGCCACTCTTCGTTTCGCTAATTTTAACCAGGTCTTCATCAATCAGCATAATCCCATCCGGGTTCAATTCGTTCCTATATTTGGCATAACCTTCCTGTGACATAGCCACCAAAATATCCGGCCGGGTGATATTTGGATAAAAAATCGGCTCATTCGAGATAATCAGCTGGGCGCTGGAGGCGCCGCCCCGCGATTCCGGCCCGTAATTCTGGGTCAGCGTGGCGTACAAGTCGGCATAAATAGCCGCGGCCTTGCCGGTAATATAGCCGGCCAGAATTATTCCCTGGCCTCCGAAACCGGTAAACCTAAGTTCCTTATTCATATCGTTTCGCTCATGGTCACGCTGAGCTACGCTCAGCTAAATTTAGCTTAGTTCTAACTTATGTTTCTCTTCTTCTTTATGTAATGGCGCGCCGGTAAACCGGCAGGTCAGTTCGTCCACCAAATCGTTAAAGGTCGGCCGGTCCTTATCCACGAAATCACCGATGACTATCTTACCGCCCCGGATAATGCTGATATCCTTGAGCTCAACTTCCTGCTGAACCACGGTATTTTCCTTATAAAACTTCATCATATCCAGCCCGCTGCCCAGCTTATTCATCCGGGCGTAATAGGTCGGGCAGGGCGACATTATCTCCACGAAACTGAATCCCTTTTTGAGAATAGCCCGGCTGATAGATGATTGCATTTTCTGGACGTGAAAGGCGGTCCAGCGCGCCACGTAGACCGCGCCAATCGCCGCGGCCAGATGAGGCAGGCTAAACGGCGCCTCGAAATTACCGAAAGGCGTCGTGGCGGTGATAGCCTTGACCGGAGTAGTCGCGCTGCATTGTCCGCCGGTCATGCCATAATTGGAATTATTGACGCAGAGCACGGTCAGGTCCACATTGCGCCGTCCGGCGTGGATAAAATGATTGCCGCCGATAGAAAACAGGTCGCCCTCGCCGCTGACCACTATCACCTTCAAATCCGGCCGGGCTAATTTCAGGCCCGTGGCAAACGGGATGGCCCGCCCGTGCGTGGTGTGGAACCCGTCGAACTTAACATAGCCGGCAATCCGTCCGGTGCAACCAATCCCGGAAACAATGGCGACCTTATCCAGGTCAACCCCGGATTTAATTATGGCGTTAAGCAGGCTGTTAAATACCGTGCCCAGCCCGCAACCCGAACACCAGATGTGCGGCATCCGGTCCTGGCGAATCCACTTATCCATCGGATGCTGCCCTTCGCCACTCCGTAGCTTCGGAACAGCGGAGGATGGCTTATTAATATCGTTTACCCCGTTAGAAAGCTCTACATTAGATTTTGACGGACAACTCATATCTTTATTTCTACCTACCCCGTTAGAAATGTTCTCTACCAGAGTTCTACGGCTTTGCCTGTCCTTATTACCTCTGCTACTATCATTTCTAACGGGGTGAATGTTCTTTCTAATGGGGTTTTCCATATTATTATTTACCCCCACACCAATGCATTGGCGTAGAAAGCGCGGATTTTATCTCACCTCGTCCCTTGCGAATCATGCTTACGCTTCGACTAACTCCCCCTCATTCCGTTTACTATCTTTACAAATTTAATAATTAGATTGGTGTGGGGGTGAAGCCGCCTTTATTATCGCATCAAGAATATCCTGCGGATTATGCGTGGCTCCGCCCAGATGCGGCACACTGATAACCCTGGCCTTGCCGGCCGCGCAGCGCTCCACCTCCAAGCTAATCTGACCGTTATTTATCTCCGGAACCACAAACGCCTTTATCTTTTTGGCCACCGCGCTGACCTGCTCGTTCGGGAACGGCCAGACCGTAATCAGGCGCAGCTTGCCCACCTTGATTCCCTTAGCCCGGGCTTCCTTGATAGCCCATTCGGCAATCCGGGCTGAACTGCCGTAACTGCAGACCACCACATCCGCATCATTAGTGTTTTCCTCTTCCACCCGGATGATTTTATCCTTGTTAAGGATTATTTTATCTATCAATCTCTTTACCAATTTCTGGTGCGCCTCGACCGTCATGACCGGGTAGCCCTTTTCATTATGGGTCAGCCCGGTGGTCTGGATATGATAACCATCTCCGGCCGTGGCCATACTCGGCACCAGGTCGTTGGCCGGCTGGTAAGGCAGGTATTCATCGGGCGGCGCCGTGGGCTTACGCCGCGGATATATCTTGACTTTATCCTGGGTTGGGATAATTACCCGTTCGGTCATGTGGGCGATTATCTCATCGCCCATAATCAAAACCGGCAATCTGAATTCCTCGGACAGGTTGAAGGCCGTGATAGTCAGGTCCAGCGCTTCCTGCGGTGAAGACGGCGCCAGCGCGATGATTTCATAAACACCGTGCGAACCCCAGCGCGCCTGCATCATATCCCCTTGTCCGACATAGGTCGGCAATCCGGTGGACGGCCCGGCCCGCTGCATATTCACCACCACGCAGGGCGTCTCGGTCATAATTCCCAGCCCCAGGTTCTCCATCATCAGCGAAAAGCCCGGTCCTGAGGTCGCGGTCATGGATTTCTTACCGCCCCAGGATGCTCCGAGTATCGCGGCCATTGAGGCAATCTCATCCTCCATCTGGATATAGATGCCGCCCAGATGAGGCAGGCGTTCGGACATTCGCTCGGCCACTTCGGTCGCCGGGGTAATCGGGTATCCGGCAAAGAACCGGCAGCCGGCCACAATCGCGCCCTCGGCGCAGGCGATAGCTCCATTGATGAAATGCTTGCCTTCTAAAACAGGTTCCTTTTGTGCTGTCACGCTAGGATTCACTTACTCTCCTTTGGCGCCGATCCACTGGGCTCCGGGCGCTCATTTTCCCGCCTTATCATTTTTAATCTGGTAAATCGCGAAATCCGGGCAATACATCGAACAGAAACCGCACAGGATGCACTTATCCGCCCGTACGGGCTGGGGAATCCGGTAACCCTTGGCATTAGATTCTGACGAAAACTCCAGCACCCGCTTGGGGCAGAACTCAATGCAGAACCCGCAGCCCTTACAGCGCTCTTTAATAATAGCCAGTTTGCCCTTAGGCACATCTACGACTACCGGCTGGCCTGCCGCTGGTTCCGTTGCCGTCAGGTCCGGCTTCTTTTTCGGCGCCTTATTTTTCATCCTGCACTATATGCCATAGAATTTATTGTAAATCCAGATATTTCTGATAAATTATCTTACGGCTTACGCAGACACTGTCATTGCGAGGAGCGGAGCGACGAAGCAATCTAATATTCCCGCAGAAAATAGAGATTGCCACGCCCTAAGGGCTCGCAATGACACAGCGGGGTGTTTTGTATCATACTTCGTAACTCGTATTATCTATATGGCCAAACGAATAAAGATTATTATCAATCCGATTTCCGGCAGCGGCCGGTCCATGCATTTCCTGGAACGCCTCAAATGCGCCCTGACCGACGCGCAAATAGAATGCCAGATATCACCCACCCAACAGGCCGGCGATGCCATCTTAATGGCTCAAAACCATCCGGACAATACGCCCATCCTCTGCCTGAGCGGAGACGGCACGCTTAACGAGGTCATCAACGGACTTCTGGCCAACACCGGTTTCAGCGCGGGCAACAGGCCGGTCCTGGGCTACATTCCCTTTGGCTCCGGCAACGTCATCGCCAAGGAACTCGGGCTGAAACGCGATATCCGCCAGTTCATCCGCCTGTTCCAGAACAACCTTTTCCGTTCTTTAGACCTGGGCTGCGTCTCCCTGCCCAAAGAAAACCTGAAACGCTATTTTATATCCATGGCCGGCATCGGCTTTGACGCCCAGGTGGCCCAAAAATACCACCTGTCCCGCAAGAACGGCGCGAAACTGCAGGCGCACCTGTTCAGCTATTTCCCGATTGCCATTAAAACCCTTTTCTCCTATCAAGCGCCTGTCATCGCCATCCGAGCCGATGACAAACTCATCGCGGACAACGCCTCGTTTGTCCAAATCGCCAATGTCCGCAGTTACGGCGGCCCGTTCGTCCTGGTCAACCAGGCCGTTCATAATGACGGCGCGCTGGACGCCTGCTGGTTCACCGGCAAATCAGCCCTGAGCATCCTGCTCTATTACACCCTGGCCTTCCTGGGCCGGGGGTCGCTCGCCTCGGCCGGCCATCAGCGGGTAACCAAGGTGTCTATCAGCTCGCTCCAAAATGTCCCGCTCCAGGTGGACGGCGACTTCTGCGGCTATCTCCCGGCTGAGATAGAAATCATTCCCGGAGCTATCAGAATGTTTACCCCCACACCAATGCCTTAATTTGAGAAATACATTGGTGTAGGGGTGAACCCCGATCGCCCGTGGCATAAATGCAACCACAGATACACGCGGATAAACACTGATTTATTTGAAACTATCTGTGTCCATCTGTGTTTATCTGTGGTTCCAACGTCATCCTGACAATTTTATGTAATATCTCTTGATTTCATCCGCCAATCAGCTATATTATCAGCAATATGACAAACACCAAACGGCTTGACCAACTCTGGACCAAGGGCAAGGAATTCCTGGGCGTGGACTACCCGATTATCTGCGGGGCCATGACCTGGGTGAGCACCCCGAACCTGGTAGCCACGGTCTGCAATGCCGGCGCATTCGGCGTCCTGGCCGGCGGCAATATGCCCACCGAACTGCTGGCCCAGGACATTGACGCCACCCGGGCGCTCACCAAGAAACCCTTCGGAGTCAATCTCATCACCATCGCCCCGAATTACCTGGCACACCTGGACATGGCCTGTTGCAAGAAGGCGCCCTTTATCATCTTCGCCGGCAGTTTCCCTAAGCCCCAGGAAATCCAAAAAGCCAAGGACTCCGGCGCCAAGGTCATCTGCTTTGCCTCGACCGACTCCATCGCCGAACGGATGATAAAATACGGCACGGACGGCCTGATGCTCGAAGGCAGCGAATCCGGCGGCCATATCGGCCCGGTCTCGCTGATGGTCCTGTTGCAGGAGGTGCTCTTCAAATTCTCCGCCAAAGGTGAAGCTACCTCTGGTGGAAAAGACCAACTGCCCATCTTCGTGGCCGGCGGCATTGCCACCGGGCAGATGATGGCGCACCTGCTGTTAATGGGCGCATCCGGCATCCAGATGGGCACCCGCTTCGTCATGTCCGACGAATGCCAGGCTCATCCGGAGTTCAAGGAAGCCTTCCTGCGCGCCAAGGCCCGTGACGCCATCGCCACGCCCCAGTTCGACTCGGCACTGCCGGTCGTCTCGGTCCGGGCGCTTCATAACGAAGGCACCGCCGCCTTCGGCAAGCTCCAGCTGGAATTAATTAAGAAACTCGAATCACACGCCATCTCCCGCAAGGAAGCCCAATTCGAGGTGGAGCGTTTTTGGATGGGCGCGCTGAAAAAGGCCGTGGTGGACGGCGACGTCAAGCGCGGCTCGCTTATGGCCGGCCAAAGCGTCGGCCTGGTCCATGACATCAAGCCCATAAAAGAAATCATCAGCCAGTTCATCGCCGACGCCGAGGCAGAATTAGATGTTCTTATAAATAAAATGAATTAGAACATCTTATCCCGTAGGGACTGGATTTAATCCATAGTCACTAAAACACCAAGACACTAAAAGAGAACACGAATCAGACGAATACGGCGAATCCCACGAATAATTCGTGCTATTCGTTCCATTCGTGTTATTCGTGTTTAATTCTTTGTGCCTTTGTGTCTTCGTGGCAAAAGCATCGCCCTTTCATATTTTCCCCGAATATTTCTTGACCTTTTCTGTTTCTATGCTATAATCATAATCCCTGATGCAAGGTAGGAGATACTTATGCCAAAAGCGCCATGAGCCACCGGGACCCTGTAAGAACTACAACTTCGTGAAATAATATACTAACCATCTTAACTTAACCAAGAAAGGACCAAAAAATGCCGCAGACAATGGAGAAATCGGTCCGGGAGAAAAATAGAAAGGATACAAACATGGCAGGAAACAACCTAACGCAATTCATGGACAGGGTCAAGGCCAAGAACCCATCGGAAACAGAGTTCCACCAGGCGGTCTATGAGGTGGTCTCATCAGTCATGCCCTTCATAGAAAAGAACCCCAAATACCAAAAAGCCAAGATTCTGGAGAGAATCGTCGAGCCCGAACGGGTTCTGATGTTCCGGGTGCCCTGGGTTGACGACAAAGGCGAGGTCCAGGTCAACCGCGGATTCCGCATCCAGATGAACAGCGCCATCGGCCCCTACAAGGGCGGCCTGCGCCTGCACCCATCGGTCAACTTAGGCATCCTCAAATTCCTGGCCTTTGAGCAGGTCTTCAAGAACTCACTGACCACGCTGCCCATGGGCGGCGGCAAAGGCGGCTCGGATTTCGACCCCAAGGGCAAGTCCGACAACGAAGTCATGCATTTTTGCCAATCGTTTATGACCGAACTCTTCCGCCACATCGGCCCGGATACGGATGTTCCGGCCGGCGACATCGGCGTGGGCGGCAGGGAAATCGGATTCCTGTTCGGCCAATACAAACGGCTGGCCCAGGAATTCACCGGCGTTTTAACCGGCAAAGGCCGGAACTGGGGCGGCTCGCTCATTCGTCCGGAAGCCACCGGCTACGGCGTGCTCTATTTCGTGGACGAGATGCTCAAGACCCGCAATACAACGCTCAAGGGCAAGACCGTGGTCATCTCCGGCTCAGGCAACGTCTCCCAATACGCGGCTGAAAAAGCCATGGAAATGGGCGGCAAGGTCGTGACTATGTCCGACTCAGACGGCACGGTTTATGATGAAAAGGGCATGACCAAGGAAAAACTGGCCTTTGTCATGGAATTGAAGAACGTCAAGCGGGGCAGAATCAAGGAATACGCGGACAAATTCGGCGCCAAGTATCTGGCCGGCAAGAAACCCTGGGGCATCAAGTGCGACGTGGCACTGCCCTGCGCCACCCAGAACGAAATTGACGGCGACGAAGCCAAACTGCTCATCAAGAACGGCTGTATGTGCGTGGCCGAGGGCGCCAATATGCCCAGCAACATCGACGCCATCAACGCCTATCTCGATGCCAAGATACTCTACGGACCGGCCAAGGCAGCCAATGCCGGCGGCGTAGCCACCAGCGGCCTGGAAATGTCACAGAACTCGCTCAGGCTATCCTGGACCCGGGCTGAAGTGGATGAAAAGCTGCACAACATCATGAAGGACATCCATGCCACCTGCGTTAAGTACGGCACGGAAGGCAAGTTCATCAACTACGTCAGCGGCGCCAACATCGGCGGATTCGTCAAGGTCGCCGACTCAATGATTGACCAGGGCGTGGTCTAATTAGAGTCAGTAGAAACGAAGAGACGTACTGACTCTTATCCCTGTAGTCCCGAAGGGACTTAGGGAGGAATCAAGGACAAAGCAAAAAGCGCCTCCTGATGAAAATCAGGGGGCGCTTTCGTTTCCGCACCACAGATTTCACTGATTACTCAGATTTTAATACTGTTCATCCGTGCTATCTGTGTCATCTGTATCTAATCTGCATAATCTATTACTTCCCGTATTTCTCCACCTCTTTTACACCGAATCTAATCTGCGTAATCTGTGTCATCTGTGGTTTACACTATATACCCGAGAATGTAGATTACCAGCTCAGTAGAATTATTCCCGCTAACATACGCTTGCCAAAGCAGCGTCCTATCCGCCGCCACCGGCATCAGGACCGAGCCGCCATTACTAATCCCCGGCGCATTAACCGCCGGAGCCATGACCTGCAGTGCATACTCCGCGCCCAACTGGCGAAAGATGTATGCCATCATCCCGCCGTCCGTATAACTCTGGTTGATACAGGCGATTGACACAATCACGCCTTTAGTGCCGACCGGGATGATTGCGGAAAGGTCAACGCTGGCCGGTTGGGTGGTTCCGGTAATCCCTCCCTGGTCCAAGGCCGTGGCCGGAACCGGTAACATCGTCAGGGTATCGCCGCCGCCGATGCCCGGGGCCAGCTTCTCGGCAGTCACGGCCCCATTTGCGATTTCCGATGTTCCGATTGCGCCTGATTGGATTTCCGATGCGCCGACCGAATTCGCCGCCATTTTCGCCTTGGTTACTGAATCGGTAGCAAGTTTGGCTGTTGTAATACTGGCATCCGGTATCTTGGATCCAATAACCGCATTATCCTGTATCTTATTCGTCCCCACACTTGCATCCTGTAACTTGTAACCTGTAACCGCCCCGTCCCGTATCTTCTCGGCCGTCACTGCTTGATTCGCCATCTCATCCGTATCCACGGCCCCGGTAGCCAGATGCCTGCGCTCAACGCAATTGTCAGCCAGTTTCGCCGCTGGTATTGAATTATCCGGAATCCCGACTGCCGGCACATCATCGCCCAGTTTGGCCAGGGTCACGGCGCCATCGGCGATATCCTCGGTCTTGATAGTGGCATTCTTAATCTTAGGCGAAGTCACCGCATCATTGGCGATTTTATCTTCGGTCACGGCTGATTCCGTAATCTGGGGCGTAGTCACCTGCCCGGTGCTGAAATATCTGGGATTGTATGTCATAAAAAACTCCTAATTTTGCAAGCGGCCCTGTGCGTAGCACTGGTCGGCAGCATTTAGCCGACGGCTAAAGCGCACCGGGTACTTAAGCAGATTTAGCTGATTTATCCGATAAATCAGTTCAATCCTGTTGTTTAATTAAAGGGAAGCGGGGCACGGTTAATTCCGCACCCCGCATTCCCCGTTCGCTATCCGCGGTCACAGTAGTGTTCCGCATTGGTTAAACTGTTATCCCGACCTGTACCCAGAGGTAAAGCAGGTTGTTGTTAAGCGCCCAGGCGCAAAAACACTTGTCCGGCGCCGGCACGGCCAAAAAGGCATCGCACTTGGCCGAATCACGCAGTCCATTTAAAACCGAGGTGTTAAGGGCATTCTGGGCAATGATTTCCACAGCCGCATTGGCATCGGCGTTCAGAATCATCATCCCGCCCTGGACAATCCGCTGGTTAATGGCGGTTTTCAGTATGGAATGCTCACCATCCCGGGAGATATCATAAGGCGTACCCGAGCCTTCGCTCTCGCGCACCCAGCCGGATGACCGGGCGTCTCCGCTCAGGAATCCGCTGACGATTGGACTGATACCCCGGCCCCGGATTTTATCGCCGGTAAAGCGCAGGGTCTTGTCCGCAACCCTGATAGCCCAGCGATCTTTTGAACCGTCAACTTTCTCCTTGAACAACTTGGCTTCTACTCCATCCTGGGTGGCAAACATCTTATTGGTTTTGTCGTTCCAGAAGTTATAAGCCGTGCCCAGGTTCTTGCCGTGCGCGTCCTTGATATTCTGGGAAGTCCGTCCGCTCCGCGCCCGATAGGCCGGATTGACAAAAGACCCGTAAGCCAGCGTGGCCGGTCGGGCCATGACCGTATTAAATGTGCCGCTGTCCGGAACCTTGGCCTGTCTGCGGTCATTCATTACCAAGGCATTATTCTTCAGCCCATTAGCCCAGCGCTCCGGCATATCGCCGGCCGGCTCGACTGTCGCGGGCACGTACAACGTTAATTCAAATTTCTTTTCAAATGGCATTTTAAGCTCCTTTTCTTAGAGGCTGTTAGGCTTTATCCGTTATAGCCTCTTAGACCCCGCAGCATTGCGGGGCCTTGTTATCAGTCGGCGGGGCTATCCGTATCTTGCCGTGGCTTGTCAAGCCCCTTACGGGGACCACTGATACTTGTGACAACCCCGCCAAACTGTGGTTTACTTGTTAATCTTCTTCCGGAGCAAGTCCAGGACAATCTCTATGACTGTCTTGATAACCCGCTTCCAGAATTCTGATATCAGATTAATCATAGGTCTGGTACCTCCTATACTGTTATTGTCCCGCTCTGGGGCGGGATCTGCCTCTGGCATGACGAGCCAGTCGTTACGTGGCAATCTCTGATAATTGCATGAAAAACGAGAATTGTTTTACTCGGTGCGCTCTGCGCCGGAGTTTACACTGCTTGCCCTGAGAAGTTTGAAGGGAGAGTAGCGAACACCGCAGTGACCACGAACTAAGCGTAGCGTGAAAAGGAGCACACCGAGGGTGCGCGCACGGAAAGCCCCTACTGGGGCGTAGTGAATGTGTGGCTAATCCGCATCCTAAAGCCATCTGTATCGCAGGAGCAATAACTCCGCCTCCAGGTTGCCTGATGACAGCCAGGCCTTCAGTTTCTTAAGTCCGGCCTGGTATATCCCGGTTATCTTAAGGGCCGGCCGGCCCGACTCCTGCGCCAGATATGCCGGGCTTCTTTCATAGACCGCGCTATCAATCACCACATCCGCCTCGGTTTCGGTTACCACGTTTTGCCGGACCGCCTCAACCAGTATTCTTGAACCCATATAATTGCGTAACATAAGTATCGTCCTCTCTGGAGCGTGTCTAAAAAGTGTCATTCTGAGCCCGCAGGCGAAGAATCTGCACTCAAACAATCTTAAAACTAAAACTCTTCACGGAGTTTATCCTGAGGCGGCGGAGATTCTTCACTTCGTTCAGAATGACAACCTCCGAAGGATTCAGAATGACATCAGCGGGTTTTGGACACGCTCTCTGCCCCGTCATTTAGTCGGCTGATATACCTAGGTGAAATATCACCGAACGGACGGATAAAAATAAAAGATTTTGGGCAAGATGTTTCTAAACTTAAGTCCGGTAAGGAATAAGGAGCGGGCTGATTTTACGGAATTATCGCGCGGTCATTGGATTCGGAGAGTGAAAATTCACCCCTGCGGGATATCAAAGCGATACGATATCTCAAAACAGGTGCAATAGGTTTTGGCCGGCTTATCGTAGGAAATCGGATTCGCGCTGATGCCGAAAATATCCTGCAAGGTCTGGCGGAGCAGTTTGATATGGGTCTTGAATTTGTTTATGGTCCTTTGGTCTCTGGGATATTGTATCTGGACCCCGGCTGTTTCTGCGCTGTAATCCGCGCCGGCCAGCGCGTCCGGCTGTCCGTGCGCCAGGGTATTTGGTTTTATCACCCCGGATTTTTTCCAGCCGATCCGGCCGTTCTCCTTGGCAAAGGTTTTTAGGAGCTTCCACTGCTTATTAGGCTTATTATCGCGCTTATTGACAAAGACGCCGTTTAATTTGGGATTATCGTATTTATACGAATGGCGCTCATCGGCCACGGAGATATTGCAGCACTCTCCGTCCGGTTCCAGGCTGATGGTTATCTTATCCCAGGTCGTCCCGGGCGGGGCCAACATCCGGGCTATGCCGGCGCCGTTTAAACCAGGATTATTATCCAACGTATCTTTCAAGGTACTCACACTGATTCTCCCCCTACCGATTTACGATTTTAGATGGCCGATTGACGACGGCCGATGTCCGATTTAAATCTCAAATCTCAAATCTCAAATCTCAAATCTCAAATCTCAAATCTCAAATCTCAAATCTCAAATCTCAAATCTGCAATCTCACATCGTAAATCTCAAATCTCACAATCCCTTCGCTGTTTTTCTGGAAGCGGTGAATATCGCAGTCAATTCATCAGCCTCGCTTATTAGAGCCGCGGTTTTGTCTTCGCTGATTAATCCCGATTCCAGGGTTAACTCTAACCAAAAAAGAGATTCGTCGGCTTCTTCTTCCACGACACCCAATTTAGATATAAAATCCGCTTGGGAACGAGCGCGGCAGGCGGCGCGATAATTCGCCCCCACTGATGTAGCTGACCGTAACAACTGCCGGCCAATAACATCGCCCGTTTTAGTTTTCGGGAAATCCTCAATAAGTTTTATTATATCTAAGGCGAATTTCTTAGTCCGTTTCTTCAATTCTTCTTTATCCATTCTCAACCCCTCCGACTTACGATTTTAGATGTCCGATGTCCGATTTAAATCTCAAATCGGCAATCTCAAATCGGAAATCTCACTTCTCCATTCCCCTGACAATCGCCTCTATCTTCGGTTTCAGTTCCGGCAGGTTTTTACTGATAACCTTCCAGACAATGTCCCAGTCCACCCCGAAATAGAAATGGATAATCTTGTCCCGCATCCCGGCGATACTTTTCCAGTCGATTTCCTTGTGTTTTTCCTTAAGGTCAGCGGATATATTCTTTACCGCCTCTCCGATGATTTCCAGATTACGCACCACCGCATCCTGGGTTTTTATGTCCTTGAGAAGCTCCTGATATTCCATCCGCCCGGCATAAGATTCAATCCGGTTTATTGCCTCTCCGATATCCTGCAGGAATTCATAGTCGCCTCTTTTATGCATAGATTATGCTCCTTTGAATTTCGTCTTTTACCGTTTTGACTCTGATGCCGTTAACGCCGGCCGGCGTCAATATCTCCACCTTTTTGCCGAACAAGTCCTCCAGGAAGTAATTCAGATTCATAAAATTATCAAAATCCGGCTCCCCGAATTCGACCACAAAGTCAATATCGCTGGTGGGCGTCTGCTCGGACCGGGCATAGGAGCCGAACAGCCCGATGCGCCGGACATTATACTTGGTCAGAATATCCTGATGGGCCCGGAGTTGGCGGAATATCTCTTCCTTGGTCAGGTCTGCCGCGATCGGCGCAACCGGTTTTTTGGCCGGCTTCAGCACCATCAGCATCTTGCCGGCTATCCGGAAGTCCCGGTCATCCGGTTTGATGGTTATCGGCTCCATGGTATCGTTGGCCGGCTTCAGGATTATCCGGCCGGACTTTTTATAGAACCGCTTAAGGGTGGCTTCGTTATCAATCAGGGCCGCGACTATCTCGCCGTCCTCGGCCGTCGGCTGTTGGTGAATCAGGACCGTATCGCGGTCATTAATGCCGTCGTTAATCATGCTATCGCCCTGGACCCTGAGGGCAAAGACATTGTCCGGGTTGCGCAACTTATCCTTGGCCACCCGGACCGTGCCCTCGATATTCTCCTCAGCCAGAATTGGGCTACCGGCCGCGATTCGGCCCAGAACCGGAATATCAAACCAATCCCTCTCCGGACTGGCTGGCTTATCCGGCTTGTCCTGCTTGCCCTGTAAGGGTAAGGGCAAGCGCCCAAGGCAATCCCTCTCCGGAGTGCCTTGGGCAATCCATTCATCAATCGCCTCTTTCCTGAAGCGCCATTCGCTCCGAATCCTGAAGGCCGGAATCTGCTTGGCTTCAAGCATCCGGTAGACGGTCTTCTTATTCACCTTAAGGTAAGCCGCCACCTCAACCAGAGTCAAAATATCGTTATTCATATATTCAATCTGCCAATTCACGCTGGCCGATCGCCGACGGCCGATTTGTGATTTCAGATGTCCGATCGCCGATTTAAATCCTCAATCTCAAATCCCAAATCGTCAATCTCAAATCTCCAATCGTCCCTCGTCACCCTCAACTCTCTTTTCCCTCAATCTTAAATCGACAATCTCAAATCTGCAATCCTCCCTCGTCCCCTCCCTGTCTCTCTTTGTATACTATAGTCTATTATAGTCCACCTGTCAAGTAAATAATAAATAATTCTAAAAAAATTATTCTACGGTACCCTGGGCTCTCAAGACGAGACGCCGAGTTGCCTGAGCTAACATTGTTTTATTTCCGAACTAAGGGTATTTTACTTACGAACTAAGGTTATTTCATTTCTGAACTAAGGTTATTTCACTTCTGAACTAAGCTTATTCCATAGTTAATTTAGCCATATGTTATATGATTTCTAACCATATTTCAGCGCAGAACTAACCTTGTTCTATAATTGAACTGGCCTTATTTCATATCTAAACTAATAGTATTCTATTCCCGAACTGATATTATTCTATTCCATAACTAATAGTATGAAATATCATGCAGTTAGGGGTGGGGACTGGGGGTAGGGGGTGGGTATACCCGGGGTACCCCCCCTGCTTTAGGGTAATTGTACGTGTCCCCGGATTACCGCAGGGTGGTTAAAACCTCGCGGGGGGAGGGGGTATTGCTTTATCCTATATTCTGTATACTCTATACTTGCATTTAGCTGGTGGGTGTCCCCGGATTAAAAGCATTCGGGGTGCTGCGGTGTCCCACTTGTCTGTCCCACTTACCTTATGCAGCTACTCCGCTAACAAACACCTCGACAAATTCCTTCATCTTAGCAATGATGCGCTCGCCGATTTCTCTGGCTTTTAGCACGCTGGGCCGGTTTTGTAAACACTTGAACACCTCATCGCGCAACGGTTCCCGCTCGCTGTAAATATAGGCGTCTATTAACGCCTTAAATTGCTTCTGGTCCAGATGCTCTTCCCGGCAAATCTTACCCAGCGCCAGCGCCTTCTGTTGATTCCAGTATTTCTCAAATTCATCCGGTATGGCGTCAATGTCGTCGATGTCCGGCAGATTCTCCTCAATAAATTTCTCAATCAATTCCCGTTTACTGCGCAGTTTCACCTCGCCAGCCAATAAATCAATAATGGCCTTCTTTTGCCGGGCTATCTCTTCCCCGTGAGAATATTTCAGCTTGGCCAGCAACTTTAATATATACGCCACGTTTACTTCATCACGATGTATCAACGCCAACTCAAAGTCCACATCCTCCAAGATAGAAGTCTTTTCTTTTTGATGAGCGCTTTTAACTTTCTCGTAAAGGTCAAGATATTTGCTCTTATAGTCCTCAAAGCTCTGCTCCGTCATCGGCAGGTCCGCCCATTTAAAATCCGCAAAGGTAATCAGGACATTTCTAAGACGCATCAGCTTGCGGAATGCCTGAATAAGCGCCATCTCCTCAACCTCGCTGGGCAAATCATCCACGCTCTTTATTGTCGGCGCTATTTTTAATAGGTCGGCAAATGCCTCGCTGAACTTCCGCACAATGACCTCATAAGGCGGCAGGAGAATCACCTCCCGCGCGTCTTTATTGGAAAACAAAGTAATGGCCTCATCCGTGGCCTTTTTCAGGTTGCGGAAGCACAGGATATTTCCGTGTGACTTCTGCTCATTAAGGATGCGATTGGTACGCGAAAAAGCTTGTATCAATCCATGGTAGTACAGGTTTTTATCCACATACAAGGTATTAACTTTCTTCGCGTCAAAGCCGGTCAGGAACATATTAACCACCAGCAGTATATCCACCCGGTCATTTTCATTGAACCCAATCTTTTCCCGGTCCTTGATGCGCTTACTGATGTCCTTAAAATAATTCTCGTATTGCCGGCTGTCCTTGGTGGAAAAGGCCGTATTGTACATCGCGTTATAGTCGGCGATAAATTCATCCAGTTTTTCGCGGCTGGGGCAGGCGTTATATTCCGCCTTAGGCTCGGCAATCATCTTATAATCACCGGGATGCATCCCCAAGGCATCAGGATCGTCTTCATTGGTGTTGTAGGTAAAAATAGTGGCAATGCGCAGGTCATGTCCGCCGTTGGCTTTTTTCTTCTTGAATAGTTCGTAATACTTAATTAGGTTTTCGATACTGCTCACCGTAAAAATAGCCGTGTATGCGCGCTTATGGGTTTTCTGGTCGTGGTAGCGGATGACATAATCCACGACCTTTTCCAGCCGACCGGGAGAATCAATTACCTCCTTAGTATCTATATCTTCCACTTCAATATCAACAAAGGTATTTCCTTTTTGTTTGTACTTGCCAATGTATTCTATGCTGAATTTCAGGACATTCTGGTCCCGGATAGCATCGGTGATGATGTACTTGTGCAGGCAGTCGCTAAAGAGGTCTTTTGTCGTGCGCATCCCCATTTCATTCTTAGACGCATTTTCAGCAAAAATAGGGGTGCCGGTAAACCCAAATATTTGAATATTCTCAAAAAAGGCCATGATACGTTTATGCGTTTCCCCAAACTGGCTCCGGTGGCACTCATCGAATATAAAGACCATCCGCTTGTCTTTAAGACGCTCCATAACAGATTCGTGGCGTTTCTTAGAAATCGCATGGTTCAGTTTCTGAATGGTGGTAACAATCAGCTTGGTATCGTCTTTGAATTGCCTAACCAGTGACCGGGTATTGTCGGTGACATCCACGCAGTCTTTTTTGAAGCTGTTGAATTCCTTCATGGTCTGGTAATCCAGGTCTTTGCGGTCCACTACGAAAACTACCTTGTGCACCTCCGGTAAATCCATCACAATCTGGCTGGCCTTAAAAGATGTCAGGGTTTTTCCTGAACCGGTGGCATGCCAGATATAGCCGTTTTTGCGGCTCGTTTGCACCCGCTCAATTATAGCCTCGGCCGCATAATACTGATATGGCCTCAATACCATCAATATTTTGTGTGTTTCGTTATGCACGATATAATGAGCAATCATTTTGCCCAAGTGGTCGGAATTTAGGAATGTCTTGGCAAAATCCGTCAGCTCATTGATATTCTTGTTTTTAGCATCGGCCCAACAAAAGGTCTGTTGGAATGATTGGAAACGGTTATTAGCATAGTATCTGGTATCTACGCCATTGCTGATGACGAAAATCTGAACGTACTGCCAGAGTCCGCTATTGGTCCAGTATGAATGCCGTTGGTAGCGGTTAATCTGATTGAAGGCCTCTTTTAGTTCTAAACCCCTGCGCTTGAGTTCAATCTGTACCAGAGGCAGGCCGTTTACCAGCAGAGTCACATCATACCGGTTTTTATAGGTGCCGTCCTGTGTTACTTGATTGGTGACCTGAAATATGTTTTTGCACCAGTCCTCGCTATTGTAGAAACGAATGTAGGATTTATCGCCATTATCGCGGGTTAGCTGAAAACGGTCGCGCAGGGTCTTCGCTTTTTCAAATACATTTCCCTTAGCCAAGTGATTAAGGATAGCGTCAAATTCCTTGACGGAAAAAGAGGTGCTATTAAAGGTCTCTAACTGGCTTTTGAGATTAGTCCTAATGCCCTCTTCATCACTAATTTGGGCATAAGCGTACTCTAATTCGGTCAGTTGCTTGACCAAATTATTCTCCAATATTTGTTCTGGTTGAGTACTCATTATTTTCTTAATTGTCTAAATAATTTCTTAGTTGTTCTTCATAAGCAACAGTGTCCTGGTCAAAAAGTGCCTTGCTAAAACTAATTCCATCAATAGATTTCGCTTCATCAAGCATTTCGTTAAATTTTGGATTATCCTCGTATCGAATTTCCTCTTTAAAGGCTAAATCAATCTTGAAGAAAGTTCCCAGGATGTAGCTAACGATTCCATCAGTAACATGCATGATCATCTTTGCGCTTTCTTTTGTGCTGGTAACTTTCTTTGGTGCAGCCTTACCGTGGGAAATATCACCTCTTTCATTCCTTAGCTCAGCCATTCGGCTAATCATTGAAGAGGTTCTATGGATAAACTCGGTTTCAAATGGCCCGTTTTTATTAAGACTTAAGCAGGCCTCCTTAAAAAGATCTGGGAAACCCATTGAGTTAACTTTTATCTGAGTATAACAACTGTTCATTCTTAATAGAATGGTTTTGCTTATGCCTTCTATTAGTGCTTTAGCGGACTCTATGGATATATCAGGATTTTTGTCAAAGTTCTTCTCAACCTTTTCAACTATTGACATGAAATAATCAAACTCATTATGAGTTACGAGATGTTGACTAATAATATCTCTTGTTAGATTCATCATTGTCATATAAACATTTGCTGCAAAAGGCCTTTTTTGAAGCTCTCGAATTGGTTTATTTGAGTTTCCATCAAACTAATTTTCCTGTCTAATTCCTTTAAGCAGGATCCGATTTTATTTTGCTCTTCTTTGGAGATAGGAAGCAACAGACTTTTAGATAAGAATTTAGAGTTAGTTATGCTGATTGTGTTTTTTGCCCCTTTTTGAATAATTGAATGTAAATAGTTGTGGGCATTAATCGGCGATTCAAAATATACATTCAGCATATAGCCCAATCCGAAAGTTTCAGGCGTAAAAACTCCATACAGAGGAGAAATAATTACATCCTTATCAATTTTACTTTGCTTAATTATACCTAAAGGGAAATTTCCGGTGGGGCTTTTTGTATATACAATGTCATTAGGTTTAACCAAATTATAATGACCCGTTGTTGCTGCCGCGAAGCTTCTCCCCAAGTGTTCAATTTGATTAATTAAACCCTTATGTACTGAAACAGAATAAACCTCCTCGTTACCAGTACTTTTCAATTTATGCTCAAACAATACTTGATTGAATTTTCTCTTCTCCCAATTCGGGTAATTCTGTCCATTCTCATCCTTAAACCTGATCTCCTGCGAAAAGAGTTTTTGCATCACGCCCTTTTTATATTGCTCCATCAATTTCTTCTCCCGGTTAAGCTGCTGAATCTTTTTATCTACAGCAGAGAGAAAAGTGGCGATCTTTTTTTGTTCCCCTTCCGTAGGGATAAACACTTTAATAAAAGCTAAATCAGTAGCGTTATATGAAGGTAAAGCACCAACTTGAGCATATCTTGAAAGCCTTATAGTTTGAAAAAGATAGTAATAGTAATGGATATCCCCAGATGGAATAAATGCCATCATATTGTTATCTAGAATGAATTGTTTTGCCATTCTCTTCCTCTCTAAGAAAATAGCTGCACCGACTTTTGCAAAAATCAGAGAATCATCTTTAATTATTTTGTATTTATTTTTTTCAATCTGCTTTGTCTCAACATAGTTGTTAGCAAAATTCATTTGATATTCATTTCCGAGTATATTCATATCTGAAACTTTGTAAAACGGAATACCAAGCTCTCCTCCTTGCTCTTTCTCAGGGAAACCAGTGCCAGACTTAAAATACCCCAAATCCTTTAATTCTTTCAGAGTATACTCTGAGTCAAATTTTGCAAAACGTAGCTTGGGTATTTTCTTCATTTTTCTTTTTGGGTTTCATAGCCTCTTCTTCTATACTAAAAAGGGATATCGATTTTTAATTGGTTACAGTAATCAGCAATCGCTGAATCAGTTTTTTGCATATCCTTCTCTAGCGCTTTCAAATCCTTGGCCACTGTTTTTAAATCCACTAATTCTTCTTCTTCAAATGTGTCCACATAGCGCGGGATGTTTAGATTGAAGTCGTTATCCCGTACTTCATCCAATGTGGCTGCATAGCTATATTTATCTTCCGCCTTACGTTCCCGGAAGGTACTGATAATCTTATCAATATCTTCGGGGCGTAATCTATTCTGTGTTTTTACCTTTTCAAAATATTGACTGGCATCAATAAACAATATGTTGTCAGTATGCTTGCGTTTTTTCTTCACTACCAAAATACAAGTAGGGATACTCGTTCCATAAAAGATATTGGCTGGCAACCCAATCACTGCGTCCAAATAATTTTTATCTTCAATCAAGTATTTGCGAATATGCTCTTCAGCTCCGCCTCGGAACAACACCCCATGCGGCAATACACAGGCCAAAGTACCATTATCGTCAAGTTGATAAACCATGTGCTGCAGAAAAGCAAAATCGGCCTTACTGCTAGGAGCCAGTTTGCCATAAGCCGAAAAGCGATCGTCATTCATAAACAAAGGATTGGCGCTCCACTTGGCAGAAAATGGCGGATTGGCTACCACCGCCTCAAAACGTTGGTCAATATGTTGAGGATGTTCCAGCGTGTCTTCGTTTTTTATATTAAATTTCCGATAATGAACATCGTGCATAATCATATTCATGCGACAGAGGTTATAGGTAGTAGGGTTACTCTCCTGACCGTAAAAACCGCCCACCTCCTTGACTTCTTTAGCCACACGCAGCAGCAAAGAGCCAGAGCCGCAAGTCGGGTCGTACACGCTTTTTAGCTTCGTTTTTCCGGTGGTTACGATTTTAGCAAGGATCATACTCACCTGTTGGGGGGTATAAAATTCTCCGGCTTTCTTACCCGCGCCGCTGGCAAACTTCCCAATTAGGTATTCATAGGCATCACCCAGTACATCGCTTTCTATATCTTCCAGCCTAAAGTCTATTTTATCTAAGTGTACCAGTACGTTTACAATCAGTTCGTTCTTCGCGCTTTCGGTTTTACCGAGCTTACTGCTGGTTAGGTCCAGGTCTTCAAAGAGGTTGTCAAAATCCTCTTCGCTGGCAGTCCCCATGGTACTTTGGGCAATATTGGTTAGTACCTTAGTAAGGTCGCCCAGAATAAACTTACTTTTGCCCTCACCACCGCCCCGGAGCGCCATGGCGCTAAACAATTCAGAAGGCTTGAGGAAATAACCAAGCGTATCCAACGCCTCGGCGCGAATAGCATGTAGGAATTTCTGCCCCTCTTTGCTATCCTCATCAATTCCCTTGTACAAGAGTTTATCCGGCTTGAGAATCTTATCAGCGTAGGTATGCATCTTCTCACTCAGGTACTTGTAGAAGATGAAGCCCAGAATATAATCCCTAAAATCATCCGCACCCATCTTCCCGCGCAGGGTATCAGCGATATTCCAGAGCTGTTGTTCGAGTTGTTGCTTATTATTTTCAGTCATATTTTCTTTATTTCTTTCCGTCCGTAGAAGGATTAACTACTGGTTTTGGTGATGGTACTGTTGCAGGAGGCGGCACCGGTACGAGAGGCGGCACCGTTGCAGTAGGAGTCATTGGTGCCGGAGGTGGCATAGGTGCGGGAGGCGGCACATAAGCTTTCTTAACCTCTGTTTGGTTAGCAGGCACTGCTGGAGGCACAAATCCCTCTGTCATTCTTTTCTCTTCTTTATTTGCCATTTTACATCCTTTCTCTAAATTAACGATACTGAAAATTATTAAGGAAATAACTCCAAGAATAAAAACGATTATTGATATAATATTAAGCGTTTTTGTTACCTTCGCCGGCGTATTCTCAAGAGAGTTTCTCTTTCCCGTGGTATAGTCATTTTCCAGTATTTCAATTTGCCTTTCACATGCATATTGACTTAATAAGAAAGATACTAGCGTACAAAGTATGCTACAGCAAAACATAGCCCAAGCTATTATTAATACCCACTTGCATTGTACAGGAGGTGTTATTATATCTTTAATAAAAGTTAAAGATAATCCCAATGCACCAGCAGCAAGAGTTAGAATAGATTTATCAAAAGACCTTGCCATTTCGCGGTTGGCATCGATTAACAATTTTCTCTCCTCTAAGTAGACGATATAACGAGGGTCTTTAATTTCTTCCATATTCATAAATTCAGTACGCTTGGGGACAAAACCCGTTTTTCTTCTTTAATCCTGGGACACCCTTCGGCTTCGCTCCTCAGGATGACGGGTCGGAAACTCCCCGACCCCTCATTTAATTACTTTCCAATACCCGCCTTTATCCGAGCCGATACGTTCAAGTAATCCTTTTGCTTTGAGATTAGCAATATGCTTTTGCACCGCAGAAGGATTAATTTGCAACTCCGCACAAAGTTTATCGCATCCTCGTGGGACAGACCCACATTTTACATCCCTTTATCTACAAGCCCTTGCCCCGAAACAATCGGGACTTCGTTCCGCTCCAGTGCCTCCCGGTGCGCCGCCTGCCTCCGAGTGCGCTTCGGCCACCGGCCGAATGCTTCTCACCAGTGCTTTGCACAGGGCGGCGTGCTCCCGACCATCACTTCGTTCAGGGGGTGCTCACGGTCTCTGCGGAGTTCGCTTCGTATTCACTACGCGGTCTCAGTAGAGTTCGCCTCGGCTTCGCGGGCACGGTTTTTACGTTTTGGGGCCTTCTGTACCTTCTTTGCCCGGCGCGCCCGGATAATCTTTATCTTGACCGGACCGATAAGTACTTTGCCCTGGCTTTGATGCTCATCGTGGTGCATATGCTTTTATCCTATCATTGTACCCAGGGCCTTGGCCAGTAACATACTCAGGCCAGCAAGAATTCGGCTGGTAATATCCAGTCACCATCAGTCGCCGCTGGCCGTAAAGATATCAAGATATTTTTTGTATACGTAAGATTGTCCGTATTTTTTATCGGCGTCTTTGGGCGTTAAAATACCCATTTTGATGAACCGGTCAATAACCGTTTGCGCTCCGGCCCGGGTGAACCCGGTCCATTTCTGAATTACGGCCACATTTACAATCGGCTGGGCATATAGTTTCGGGAAGACCATTACGGCGCTGGCCGCCGACCGCTTGCCCAATGACCGGGTCTGGTCCAAATCACTCTGGCGCAGAGCCGTGATTTTGCCGACGGTATCAATGGCTTCATCGGCTATTTCAATCACGCCGTCCAGGAAAAAATCCGTCCACTCTCCCACCCGCCCGTGGTGATAACCTAACAGCTTCTCATAATAAAGTTTCTGATGCTTTTTGAAATATGACGATAAAAATAAGACCGGTTTTTCCAGGTATCCTTCTTTCCATAAATAAAATGTAATCAACATCCGGCCGGTTCGGCCGTTGCCGTCCAGAAAAGGATGGATGGTTTCAAACTGGGCATGAATCAAACCTGCTTTAATGACCGTCGGGGTTGATTCCCGGGCGTGCATAAACTTTTCCAGTTCGCTTAAGGCCGTATTCATTTCCGGCGCCGGCGGCGGGACAAACCGGGCGTTATCCGGGCGGGTGCCGCCGATCCAGTTCTGGCTGGTCCGGAATTCTCCCGGGTCGGGAAAATGAGATGTCCGAGCCTGGCGCATCAGTTGCTTATGCAGTTCGCGCATGAATCTCAGCGACATGGGGAAATTATCCGCTGTCAACCGCTTCATCCCATAGTTCAGGGCTTTGATATAATGCAGGATGTCATCCACATCCGGCGGAATATTGGCGTTGATTTTCACTTCGGCTTCAATGGCATTAACCATGGTGGCTACCGTGCCTTCGATTTGGCTGGAAGAGGCGGCGTCTTTTCGCAGATACATCAGCAGGAAAAAATCGGCATCGGGCAGCAGCTGGGTAATTCCGTCCAGTTTGCCCAGCAGCCGGGAGGCCTCGTTATTCTTCTTCAAAATCCCGGGCTCAAAATCAAAACCCCTTTTGGGCGGGAAAGGATTCGGAATAAATGCCTTAAATCCCTTAGGCTGAGTCCGCATTATACCAATTTCGATTGATTTCATAGTTTGTTTACATCTTCCCACTAATGTATACAAAGTATAGCAGTTTGTTTACATCTGTCAAGTAAATGTATACAAACTATTTTCTCCCGGGACACCACCCTTTGAGTTCGGGGGACGCCATGCCTCCCGGTGCGTTCCGGTTGCTTAGTTCACTTCGCTTCGCTCGCGGTCTCGCAGTAGCGAGTGCCCGATGCGCTACTTCGGTGCTTCTGACCAGTACTGCGTACAGGGCACGCTGAGCTTCATTCGCCGGAACGGTTACTTGGATTTTTCCACTTCGTGCTTGGTGAAAATAACGTTAATCGGATTGACTTCGTTGCGCCGGACCAGCGTCTTGCCGTCCTTGTCCAGGCGGATTATCAGAATGTTTGAGGCAACCATCGCTTTGTCAGCCGGATAGGCATAAGTAATCTCCACTTTTACCCGGTCCTTGAAATCAAACAGAAGCGCCGGGTCGGATTCCGATTCCTTTTTTTCCGGCCGGCTGATTTTATAAGAGGTGATGTCGAGCTGTTTGATATTCCAGACCTTGTTGTATTTCACCGGCGTTAAAACCCCGGCCAGCTTTTCCTTAGCGCCGATTATTTCAAAGCGGGTTATCTGGTTGGCGGCGTTAAGCCAGATGGTGGTGTCGGCCGGCGCCGTCTCGGGCTTTTCAGCATCGGTATTTTCTGCCTGCCCGCCATCAGCGGCGCGGCCCGGGCGCCTTTTGGGCCGGTCGGCCTTCCGGGCGGTTAGTTCTATTTTCTGGAGTTTGCCTTCCGCGGCTGATTTGATTTCATACCGCTCGGTTTTCCGGAGGGCGCTTATCTGCCTGATTATCTCGGCTACCGGGCCGGTTATTTTGGACATCTCCTGGAGCTGAGCCGCGATGCCCTTGGCATATAATTCGGCTTCAATCCTGGCGTCCCGGCCGAAATAGGCCGGAATGTCCCGGGGTTTTACAATGAGGGCCTTGTCCGGCTCCCAAATCATCTCGTAATCAACTTTTTCCAGGATGTATCTGGAGCGGTATTGCTGGGACTTAAAGATTTCAGGCGCCTGGACAAAACAGGCCAGCCGGCTGATTCCGGCTTTTTCGTTGGTATAAAAGGTATCGGCGCATTTGGCTAACTGCTCCAGGGCCGGGTTTTCCCCGGACTGATTTTCCGGCTGGCTGTCCGGCCGGCCGGATACATCCTCAGCCAATCCGGCCAGGCACACAAATCCGCCGGCGGTTAAAATGATAATCGCCCACGCCTTAATCAATAATCCGTAACGCATCGTCATCGTCTCCTTTATTTTCCCAGCCGGTTTTGGGTTTCCAGGGTGAGCAGGTTTATCGCCGTGGTATAGACCCGGCTGGCTTCGGCGCTCCAGCGGTCGAGCGGGTCCCAACTGCCGCAGGCGCAGGGGTTTTTACTGGTCTTCTGGCTGGACGAGAGCACGGACCTGACCGTTTTATTCCATTGCTGCCAAATCGGGCCCTGGGCGCCGTCGTATTTATAGAGGCAGGCCGAGCCGTAGAACCAGTAATAATAATCAATGATGCCCGCGTTGTCCGAGGACCATTTGGGCGGGCTGGCCCGAATAATTTTCACGCCTTTATCAATGACCGGGCCGGACGCGCCTTTTTCCGCCAGCAGGCGGACTAATACGCCGATGGCCGTGAGCGAGGGCTGGACCACGGTTTTCTGCGGGTCTTCATGGCCCATCAGCGCGACACTGCCCCGGGTGGTATAGCCGACCTTGCCGAATTGGGGGTCGGTGACTTTATTAAAGAATGAGCGGATGCCGTCAAAGGCCTCAGGCGGGACCTCAATGCCGGCGGAGTCAGCGGTCTTGAGCGCCATAAACGCCCAGCCGGTGACCGAGGAGTCGCTGGAGCCGTCCCGGGGATGATACCGCCAGGCCTGGCCGGGGTTTTGGGACTGGACCAGGTATTTCACGGCCCGGGCCAGCGGTTCTTTGTAGTCGTCCCGGCCGGTCAGCGCGTAAATATCAGCCAGGGCGTAGGTGGCCACGGTCTGGTTATAATTGAATTTGTAACCGGCTTTGATGGCGCCAAAGGCGCCGTCCGAGAGTTGCAGGCTGATGAGCTGGTCCGCGGCCCGGCTGACCACATCGCCGAAACGGATATTGCTGTAGGTCTGCTTGGAGTCCGGGGTGTATCCGGCGCCGGTAAAGGCCAATAAGGCCAGGCCGGTCAGCCCGATATCATAATAGTCGTCGCCCGCGCCGTCGCAGGTGGATTTCTGGCATTGGTCCTGGAATGCCGCGGCGCCCCAGGAGCCGTCCGGATTCTGGTGCCGGGCCAGCCAGCTCAGGCCCTGGGTAACGGCGCTTTCGGACTGCAGGCCTCTTGTTTGGGCCGCCCGCTTCTTGGCCGGTTCCTGAGAAAAGGCCGCGGGTATAATGAGCAGGATGCACAGCAGGGCTGTCAGGAATCTGGCGTGTTTCATAATGAGTTACCTCCTTTATCGTTTCTGCGGTTTGATTGGTATTATACCTTACCGGAGCAAAACAGGCAAGAGAAAAATGAATTTCGATAGCGGCGCCGGCAAAGTGGCCGCCGGGAATAAAATAATTTTACTTGACACCGGCCGGATAATTCGGTAGTAATCTTCTATGTTAATGCCCGGATTTTTTGATTGGACCATGGCCCTGTTGATTCCCGGAGTGATTCTGGGGATATACGCCCAGGCCAAGGTCCGTTCGGCCTACAGCAATTTTAGCAAGGTCATGTCCAG
>Ga0208373_1001202_pt1 | contig 36225 bp, 29 predicted proteins | sample RifOxyC2_FD_184036 | JGI IMG/M metagenome (GOLD analysis project Ga0208373, IMG submission 184036) | Soil microbial communities from Rifle, Colorado - Rifle Oxygen_injection C2 (SPAdes) | ecosystem: Environmental > Terrestrial > Deep subsurface > Rock core/Sediment | place: Rifle, Colorado... | reverse complement strand
TTGTTACTCTGGTTTTGTTTCCTTTTTTATCCCAACGGCGCCGGGGTCTTGGATCACCCTCAAAACCAGATTCATCTTGAAACCATATATCAATAGCAGGATTGTTGTACAACGCTTCTAATTCCTTTAAAAAGACGGCTCTCTTATTTTCATCCTGACGATCAGGCCAGGGTTGGGGAATTTTGAGGGCAAACCCTTCTCGATGAAAAAACCGAACAACAGTCTCATAGCTGCATTCAACCTGGTAAGTATTGCTGATATAGCCGTGAAATGCTTTTGTCGTCCAAAATGTTCGATCGGCAAACTCCGGGTGTTCCACTATCGAAGAAAACTCAATGGCTTGGCTACCCTGGATAATTGCTGTCCTCCCAGGACGTTTATTTACAATCAGTCCGTCAACACCAGACTGGTTAAAAAGTCGTATCCATTTTCGAAGAGCACGATCCGTTATAACCAGCGCATTGCAAACAAGCTGCCTATCCCCACCCGCAAGAAGCATTTGTATAGCAGTGCAACGGGTTGCGGTTTCGCTTGATCCGACCCGGGAAACAGCTTTTAATTCCTGAATAGTTGCGTTTTCCGGGGATGGTATGAGTAACGTTCGTGCCATAAAACAATCTATGGCACATTATTAATAAAAAATCTAGATTTATTTTTAATTATTTCAAATACTTACTTAAAAATAGCTTTAATCTTAAATATCAATACGTTATAAGTTGCATATCCTATCCTTCATTGGGAAACGGAACATATTTTTGACAATCACTATAGTCAGGTATATGGTATGAAATAGGTTGGAATTCATGTTGGTATTTGTTCCAAATATGCAATGCTCGGTTTGTTATTTCATTTTTTGTCTCGTCGTCGGCTTGAGTCTGGCCAAGCACGTCTTTTATGCACTTTTCAATTAATGCACTATCACGAACCGTTTTTCTAGGAAATTGAACCATATTATTCATTTCGTTCCTTATCTATAATTATACGCCCAACCATTTATTCTCAGGCCAATTTTCCTTGATAATTGATAAAATTATCTGTAAGCAGGGAAAATTTGAGATTTATGAATCTTCAACATAATCGGAAATAATCATTCCCATCAAGGAAATGCAAGAGCAAAATTTATACATAGGTTGAACGGTCTAAACTTCAGGATTCTTGCATTATCATTCAGGGCTCCAAAACTCAAGGGTTCTGCAACCATCCTGGATTCCCCCGATAGCCCCGACTTATTCAGATATCATCGGCAAACAAGGGGCTTTGGAATCAAAACCGGATGGGGCCGGCACCAGGGTTGAGAGGACGAACCGGGAATAGCCTTATGCTGATTAAAAAGACCTGCCCATGTTGCCATTTCCCCGGGTAAATCTGCTTCGATATTCACTGGGTGACAGGCCGGTTGCATCCTTGAATAATTTTCTAAAACTGCTGCTGTTTTCATACCCGATGACCTGGGTTATCTCGTTTACCGTTTCCGAGGTAGTCTCCAGGTATTCTTTTGCTCTCTCGATACGGATCTGCTGCAGGTATCTCAAAGGTGTTTCGTCTGTGGCTTTTTTGAACCGGCGGATAAAGTGCCTGGGACTGATCCCTATCTGTCCGGCAAGGTCTTCCATTTTCATTGCATCGGCAAAATTGGATTCTATCAATTCCTGGGCGCGCATAATTTCTTTATCTCCATGGCCTTTGTGGACATTGAACATCGCATAAGAGGTCTGGCTTGCCTTGCTTGGATCTACCAGAAATGCCTTGGAACATTGGGCCGCAAGGTGAGAAGAACCGAAACTTTCGATCAGGTGCAGCCCCAGATAATAGAAGGCCGAAATGGAACCAGAACAGATAAGGCCTTTCTCCCGCGTGAGAACCCTGTCCGGCTCCAGTAAAACCTTTGGATAACGGCGTTTGAAAAGTTTCGTGAAAAACCAGTGCGTCGTTGCGAGCTTACCGTCCAGCAGCCCGGTTTCCGCAAGGATAAAACTGCCGGTGCATACGCTGGCAATCATGGCCCCTTGTTCATACCTGTCAACGATCCAGTCCAGCAATGGCGAGGCATTGGAAGGAAGAAGATCGGCGTTGGGAAGATACGGCGGCACAATGACAACGTCGGTCTTCTCAAAATTATGAAACCCGCCATCCGGCATGACCTGAAAGCCGCCGCCGACCTTAACGGCCTTACCGTCCCGGCTGAGAACCCTTGTCGTGAATAAAGGTTCCAGCCATTCCCCGGTGTTTGTTGCATGCCACTGGTTAGCGATATTAAAACAGTCTATCAATCCTGAAATCCCGGAAAACATACAGCCGGTATCGACAATAAAGGTGATGTTCGCCATCATTCCTCCCGAGAAGATCCCTTCCTATATAGGATCATTATGTCTTTTTTGGAACGCTTTTTGTCATTTATGCCACTTTTGCCAAATAGAGTCAAATGGTAAGATCGAAAAAAATAAGCCATAAGGAGAATACAATGAAAGAAAATGATCGAATGACCAGCGGGGCATTAAGCGGGTTGGCCTTTTTAAAGGCAATGATAGATGGGAAGGAACCCGTGCCTCCGATGGCACAGACGATTCCTATGTCCATGGTTTCGGTAGCCGCCGGTTCGGTCAGGTTTACCGCAACCGCCGGCAAACAGCATCTGAACCCCATGGGCGGTGTACATGGCGGTTTTGCCGCGACGGTTCTGGACACGGTAACCGGTTGTGCAGTGCATAGCCTGCTTGAACCGGGCATCGGATATGCGACCGTAGATCTGAACGTCAAAATGGTCAGACCCGTCCCGTGTGACCGGGGGCTGACCGCCACCGGGAAGATTATACACATGTCCGGCCGTCTGGCCGTCTCGGAGGGGGAGTTGCAGGATGGTGACGGCAACATATTAGCTCATGCCACGGCCACCTGTATGATTCTTCGGAATTAACAACAAGGCAAAAGGTATTTTTGGAATTTAACGACAGCAAGGAGTGAAAAATGGAACTGGACGACCATCCGAGCGTCATCGCCTATCGACAGAGGCGACAGAACAATCCGCCCGAAACAATGACCCGGCAGCGGCTGAAGGCAATCGTCCTTGAGGCCGGGGCCGATGATGTCGGCGTTGTGGAAATCGACCGCCCCTCCCTTCAGGACCAAAAAGAGGCAATCATAGGTGCTTTTCCCCGTGCAAAGACTCTGGTCAGTATCATCATCCGGATGAATCCGCCCCAGGTTCAATCTTCGGACCGGTCTCTTATTGACGGGGAATTCATTGCCGTGGAAGAACAGGCCCTGGCCGTATCCAGAAAGCTGGCCCGTCAACTTCGGTCATACGGCATAGCATGCATCACTCCGTCCGAGGGATTTCCCCAGGATATGGCCAAATGGCCGGGGCCGATGTTCACCGTCTCTCATAAGCCCGTGGCCCAGGCTGCGGGTCTGGGAAAAATCGGCCATCATCGTCTCCTGATTCATCCTGAATTCGGAAGCCACCTTTGCCTGGGCACGATAATTATCGATACGGCCCTGAATGATTATGATCAGCCCTTGGATTACAATCCCTGTATCAACTGCAATCTTTGCGTAGCCACCTGTCCGACAGGCGCCATAGCCCCGGACGGATCTTTCGAATTTTTCAAATGCCTGGTTCATGCCTACCGGGACAGGCTGGGAGGTTTTTTAAACTGGGTTGAGTCCCTTGTCCAAAGCCAAAACATGAAGGAATACCGGGAAAAAAGATCCGACAGTGAAACCTTGGCTGTCTGGCAGAGTCTGACCTATGGCGGCGGATATCGATGCGGCTATTGTATGAGTGTATGCCCTGCAGGCCTTTCGCTGATCGGCCCCTATCTTGATCATCGAAAGAAATACATACAACGTGTCGTCAAGCCGCTCCAAGAGCGGAAGGAAAACGTCTATGTTCTTCCGGGCCGGGATTCGGAAACAGCGGTAAGGAAAAAATTTCCGAATAAAATGCCAAAACCTGCCTGACAGTGGATCAAAACCGGATGGCCGGCACCAGGGTGGAGAGGACGGACCGGGAATAGCCTTCCATTTCAATGAACTGGACCCCTATCTTGATCCGGGTTCCCTGTATCCGGGTGCTTTTGACCTCACCCGAAAGGGTCAGGAGTTCGCTATCCCCGTAGGGAAAAAGCAGCTCGATCTTCTGGCCGTTGATCTTTTCCCAGGACGGGAACCGGTCCATGCTGCACAGGCAGCCCTTGGCGCTGATATTGGTAATCACGGCCGGGTCCCTGCGGCCCTCGCTTTTCACATGGATCTGCATAAAGCAGTCCACCCGTTTACGGCTTCGGATATTGCAGCTTTCCACCTTGTCGGGATAATGCAGAAAGATCAGGTGGTCCGGCTGGTCCAGGGTCATGAGAATCCGGCTGGAAAAACGGAAAATATCGTCCTGGTTCACATACCGGACCTGGATCATTTCTTCCGTTGACAGGGCTGCGGTATCCGGCTCGGCCCCGGACACATCCACAATGAGATAGGCCCCGACCTTCATGCCGATGAGTTTGCTGGACAAGGCTTTTTTCCCGGTTTCGATGAGCAGGGCCGTGCCGAGTTCGATAAAAAGGCGCTGACTGAAATCTATGGGATGATTTGTTTGGCCCATGGCTACCGGCTCCCCCTCCTGAACAAAATGACCTTGATGGTTTCAAAGACGATCAGAAATTCAAGAAATATGGATAGATTGTTGATATAATACAGATCATACCGCAGTTTTTCAACGGAATCTCCCAGGGAGGCCCCATAGGGATACATGACCTGGGCCCAGCCGGTGATGCCCGGTTTGACCGCATGGCGTTCCATATAATACGGCGTGATCCCGCAGATCTGTTCGACGAATTCGGGCCGTTCCGGCCTTGGCCCGATAAAGCTCATCTCTCCTTTTAAGACGTTGACAAGCTGGGGCAGTTCGTCGATCCGGGTTTTCCTGAAGAACTGCCCGAACCGGGTCACCCTGGGATCATTTTCCTTGGCCCAGGCCACCCCGACCCCGCTTTCCGCATCAATGCCCATGGTCCTGAACTTATAAATGGTAAATTCCTTGCCGTTCTTTCCCACCCGTTTCTGGAAATAGAACACGGGGCCCGGGGATTTGTATTTCACCAGGACCACCAGGGCCGGAAAAAAAGGCAGGGTGATGAGGAGGAGAAGGGATGACAGGACAATGTCCAGGGTCCTTTTCATGGCGCGGATAAAGGGGGTGATCAAAAACCCGTTGCTCTGGACCAGCCAGCTCGGGTTGATGCTCTCCACGGGAATCTTTCCGGTCATGGATTCATAGAAATTGGGATAATCAATGATCCTGACCCCCATGAGCTTGCAGGACACCAGCTTGTGAATGGCCAGGCCGCCCCGCCGCTCGGTCAGGGCCATGACAACGGCATGGGCCTGATATTGCCGGCAAAGGGAGACGATATCCTCCATTTTCCCGACAATGCTGTTTTCTTCCACCGACACCGGGTCCGTGGCCGTGGCAACGTATCCGGCCAGCACGTATTTCCGGGGCGAGGCCTCGATGAGCCGCCGGACTTCCTGGGCCGAAGGCCCCGTACCGATGACCAGGATGTTTTTTGAAAAAAAGGGGGACTGGCTTGCCGCCTCATAAAGGGATTGCCACAGGATCTGGGCTGCAAAAAAGAAGAGGATCCCGGTGATCATGGGAAACGGAAGGAAGGAAGCCTTGTTCAGCAGCACCAGGACAATAAGGGAAATTCCCCCGGAAAGGGCGGCGCGCTTGGCTACGGTTTTAAAAACCCAGGGCCGGACATTGTAAACCTCGCACAGATAGGAAGTCAACACCAGGACAGGCACAAACCCGGCCATCCACAGTCCTGAAAAAAATCCGGGAGCGATTCCATCGGCCCCCATGACCCACAGGATTAAAATCCCCAGGGCGGCAACTGCGTCCCCAGCCATGAGAATCATCTGCTTTTTGATCAGACTGCCTTTTGTCGCTCCGCCCATATCCTTATCCTGCTAAATTCCGTTGCCGGCCGCTTCCAACAATACGATATGTGTTGATATCCCCGGTGTGCATTTATGTCAAGAGAATATCCTGAGGATTTTTCCCGGCCAGGTCGCTGAACCGTTCCAGTTGCTCGGTTTGGCCCAGGACCCCGGCCATATCTCCGGATTTCAGGACAAACTCCGGGCCCGGATTGGAATAAAGGATGCCGCTACGCAGGATACCGGCCAGGGTAGCTCCGGTCAAACTCCTGATCCGGGCCTCGGCAATGGTTTTTCCGGACAGGGGGCTCTCCGGCCCGATGGTCATCCAGTTGAGCCGGAACAGCCTTGAACTGTTCTGAAGCTGGGAAAGGGCGTGGTATTCCCCCTTCAGGTCATAGAGGGGCCGGTAGAGTTCATGGCGGATATCGTCGGTAAATTCCTGGATTCTCTCCACGGGCAGATCCAGGTGGAGCAGGGCCTGGCGGGTGAATTCCAGACCGGCTTCAAATTCAGGCTGAACCACATGATAGATTCCCTGGTCGTGAAACTCTTTCATCTGATCCAGGGATTGGGCCCGGGCCACAATGCGGAGATCCGGACTCATTTTTTTCACAAGAACGGTGATGGCCCTTGCCACAACAACGGCAGGGGTGGTGATCAACAGGAGCCTTGCCTTTTCAATGTGGGCCGCTTCCAGAATCACGGGCTGGGCCGCATCCCCGAAAAGGACGGGGAATCCCAGGGATTTAAGCTGGTCCACCCGCCGGGAGTCAAATTCAAGGATGACAAAACAGACACCGATCCGCTGAAGCACATCGGCGATATGTTTGCCCACCCGGCCGCCGCCGGCGATCACCAGGTGGTCCTTCAAGCCCTCTTCCGGCAGGTTGATGGTCTGGAAGGTATAGGGTTTGCCCCACCGGTTGCGCAGGGCGTAAAGGGGAGTGGTCAGCCCGGAAATGAAGGGGGTCAGGAACATGGTCAGAATGGTGGTGGTGAGGACGAGGGCATAAAAATCCATGGAAATGGAATTGGAGCCGATGCCCACCCGGGCCAGGACAAAGGAGAATTCCCCGATCTGGGACAGCCCCAGGGCCGTTGCCAGGGGGATGACATTGCGGTAACCGAAGGCCCGGCTCAAGCCTCCGAATATCAGGCCCTTGCCCGCCATGACCATCACCACCAGGAAGAGGACCATCCCGTAGTGTTCAAACAGATACCGGGGGTCAAAGAGCATGCCCACGGAGGTGAAAAACAAAAGGCTGAAAATATCCCGCAAAGGGATGATATCGCTCAGGGCCTGGTATCCGTAATCGGATTCGCTCAGGAGCATGCCGGCCACAAAGGCCCCGAAGGCAAAGGACAGGCCGAAGAGATAGGTGCCGTAGCCGATGCCCAGGCCCATGGCAACCGTTGCCAGAAGAAACAATTCCCTTGAATTCCAGCTTGCGATCCGTTTCATGACCCAGGGCAGAAGCCTTGTGCCCAGGAGGATCATCACCAGGAGAAAAGACACCGCCTTTACGGCAGCCATACCCAGGAGCGGGAGCCCGGCCGCCGGATCATTGAGCTGGGGCAGGATGATCATCATGGGAACCACGGCCAGATCCTGGACAATGAGCATGCCGATCATGACCCGGCTGGACAGAGTGCCGATGCGGCCCTGGTTTTCCAGGGTTTTTAACAGGACCATGGTGCTGGACAGGGAAATCAGGGCTCCCAGCCACAGGGACTGCATCCACGGCCAGCCAAAGGCAAGGCCGATGCAGATCCCCAGGCCAATGGTCAAAACAAGCTGAATGGGGGTGCCCATGAGGGCGATATTCCGCACCGGTTTTAATTCCTTGAAAGAAAATTCAAGGCCCAGGGCAAACAAGAGCAGGGCAATCCCGATTTCCGCCAGCATCTCGATTTCATGGATATCGGAAACCGTTACCCCTCCGGTATAGGGCCCCACGGCCACCCCGGCCAGGATATACCCCAGGATCAACGGCTGTTTGAGCCGCTGGGCCGCCAATCCACCTAAAAAGGCCGCCATCACAAGAATGATGATATCCCCTGCAATTCCCAAAAGACTTCCTCCGTTTTGCTTTTTAGTCTGGTTTTTCTTATCACACTTTCTTGGAATAGCGATATTTTTTTTACTATTTGATTTATCTGTCTTGGATGGGCTAAAATAATCGGGAAGATTTCATTTGATACAGAGATGTTTTATCCGGGAGGATTATGATGAAAATCAAATATCTTATTATTTTGGCCTTTGTGTTCTGCCTTTGTATGCCCGAAGTCCAGGCCGATACCCGGCCCAGAGTTTCAAAGGGACAGACCGTTTACGTTCCCGCCTATTCCCATATCTATATCGGCAATAAAGAAACCCCCTATCTCCTGGCCGTTACCCTGAGTATCCGGAACGTCAGCCTGTCCACCCCCATTACGGTTACCGAGGTCAGTTACCATGACACCCAGGGCAAATTACTGAGAATCTTTTCCAAAGATCCGGTGCTTCTGGACCCCCTTGCTTCCACCCGCCATATCATCCACAGGGACGACAAGGACGGCGGGTCTGGGGCATGCTTTATCGTGAAATGGGAGGCAACGGAAAAGACCAATCCGCCCGTCATTGAAACGATCATGATCGGAACCCAGTCCCAGCAGGGCATTTCCTTTACTTCCAGGGGTGAGGTCATCCTGGAGAAAGAATAAAAAAACCGGGTGATTTTAAACGGGCCTTCTGCTATGATACCGGCCCAAACGCATATAAAAACCAAACCTACCTGTGAGGAGACAAAAATGACGGCTGATGTATTTTTCATGGATCTGGAAGCCACTTCCCGGGAAAACCTTCCCGATAAACTGGCAAGACTGGTTAAAACCGCAGGCCTTGAGTCCATCTTAAAGGAAAACGAGCTGACCGCAATAAAACTCCATTTCGGGGAAAAGGGCAATACCGCCTATATCCGCCCCGTCTTTATCCGGCGAATCATCCAGACCGTCCGGGAATTCAAGGCCCGGCCCTTTCTGACCGATGCCAACACCCTTTATGCGGGAACCCGTTCCGACAGCGTTTCCCATATCCATACGGCCATTGAGAACGGGTTTTCCTATTCCTCCATGGACGCCACCCCCATTGTCATTGCCGACGGGCTTAGGGGAAAAAATGAAACCAAAATCGAAGTGAACCAAAAAAACTGCAAACAGGTGTATATCGGTTCGGAAATCGTGGAAGCCGACGCCCTGGTTTCCGTGGCCCATTTCAAGGGCCACGAACTGTCCGGCTTCGGCGGGACCCTGAAAAACCTCGGCATGGGATGCGCCTCCAGACGGGGCAAGCTGGACCAGCATTCCAATGTGAGCCCCAAGATCAAACGCAAGACCTGCATCGGATGCGGGGAATGTGCAAGACACTGCCCCGCCGACGCCATTTACCTGGAAGAGAAAAAAGCCTATATCCGGGCCGAAGCCTGTATCGGGTGTGCGGAATGCATTATCCGGTGCCCCACCGGCTCCGTCACCATCAACTGGAACCAGACTGTGCCGATCTTTCTTGAAAAAATGATGGAATATACCCTGGGGGTCCTGCAAAACAAAAAGGACAAGGCCTTTTTCATCAATTTCATCACGGATGTGTCCTCCAACTGCGATTGTCTGCCCTACAGCGCCTCGCCCATTGTGAACAATATCGGCGTCCTGGCCTCCACGGACCCCGTGGCCCTGGACCAGGCCTCGGCCGATCTGGTCAATGGTCAGACGGGCCTTCCCAACACCGCCTTGAAGCTGAACCTGAATCCGGGCGAGGACAAATTCAAGGGCCTTTACCCGTCCGTAGACTGGGAACACCAGCTCGAGTATGCTGAGAGCCTCGGACTCGGCGCCCGTGCCTATACCCTGGTCCGGATGAAAACAAAGGCATATAAAGGGTAGATCAGGCCCCGGCCGGATCAGGAAAGAGGGCGCACAGATCCGAAAGAAGGGTGTCCACGCTCTTATAGGGGTTTGGACTCCCGTCGGAAAACCGTACGACCATCCTGTTCACAGCCTCGGGAATGTGCGGATAGATTTTTTTTAGATTGGCCACCCGGTACCGGAACATCAGGGACATATCGCCGGAGGTCAGGGTTCCCGTGAAATCCGGGTAATTCTCCGGCTGTTCCCGGATATCATTGACGGAATGCCGGCCCTTGCCCACCACCTGCTGAAGGACATTGCCCAGGCACAGGGCATCATATTCCCGGTCATTGACCTCGTAATCAAAATCAATCCACCGGTAATCCCCGGTTCCATTGTGGAGGATGATGTGGTCGGCCCTGATATCCCCATGGTGCAGGCCCTTTTCATGCAAGAGCGAAATGGCCCGGACACATTGGATAAACATCTTCATGACGGTTGAAAATTCAGTTTGAAAATAGTCCCTGTGGGACATTTTCAAACCCCGGAGATAGTCAAAAAGGGAGGGACCGGATATAAAATCAATGATCCGGACGATATTCCCGGCCCTATCCGTTACAGGGTGACCCTGCATGAAATTGGGATGGCCCTGCATGGCCAGGAGAATGGAAGCCTCTTTTTCAGGACTTCTTAAAAACTGGTATACGGTGCCGCCGACCTTATTGTTAAAAGTTTCCAAAAAGACCAGCTTGATGATTTTTTTCAGACCCGTCTCAAGATCAAGACAGGTCTTGACCCAGAACTTGGGCTGGTCGTCGATTCCGAAACGGCCTTCCCGGGCATGGCCGATCACCAGGTAATCGTTCCCGGACAGCCGCATGACATCACCGACGTCGATGGACATGAACTGGGTGGTGTCTTCAAATATTTTCATCCGGTGCAAAGGTTCCCGGCGGGTCAGTTCACGAATACGCTGCTGGAGCGATGAAGCCGGTTCATAAATCATGATCATCTCCTTTCGACCAAATCGATTATTCAACAGGATCAGGATGCGCCAAGCATCCTGAAAAAACCGTATACAAGGCCGGAAACCGCTGCCGAACCCGGAATGGTCAATACCCATGCCGTAACGATATTACCGGCTATCCCCCATCGGACAGCGGAAAGCCGGTGAACGGAACCGACCCCGATGATACTGCCGGTAATGGTGTGGGTGGTGGAAACCGGTATCCCGGCAAAGGAATTCCCGATAATGGAGGCGGCCGCCGCCATTTCCGCACAGAACCCGTCTACCGGCATGAGTTTGGTCACCCGCATGCCCATGGTCCGGACCACCCGCCAGCCGCCCAGAAGGGTTCCCAGGGCAATGGCCAGATGACAGGACAGAATCACCCAGACCGGAACAAAAAAGTCCTCCTGAAGGCCTGTGGCAACCAGCACCATCACAATGATCCCCATGGTTTTCTGGGCATCATTGGCGCCATGGCCCAGACTGAACATGCCCGATGAGAAGAGCTGGCCGATACGGAAAAACCGATCCACGGCCCCCGGACGGCGGTTTCTGAAAATCCAGGCGATGGCAATGGAAAAGATGACGCTCAATGCCATGCCGATAAGAGGGGAAAGAAAAATGAAAAGCGTGATTTTCAAAATTCCGGGGAGAATCAGCACCTTAACCCCGCCCTTGACCAGACCCGCTCCGATGATGCCCCCCACAAGGGCGTGGGAAACGCTGATGGGCAGCCCCATCAAGGTGCAGGCATGGGTCCAGATAACGGCGCCGGCAAGCACGGCCAGAATAAAAAAAAGGGAGATCATGTCCGGGGAAACCACCCCTGTGCCGATGGTTTGGGCCACCCCAACACCAAAGCCGAAGGCGGCCGCCAGATTGAAAAAGGCAGCCCAGGCAACGGCTATCTTCGGGGATAATACCCGGGTAGACACAATGGTGGCAATGGAATTGGCGGCATCATTCATGCCGTTGAGAAAATCAAACACCAGGGCCAGAAAAATAATGAACCCGGCAAAGATCATCATTTCCATGGGAGCTGCCCCCTAAGCGTATTTCATCAATATGGTTTCAATCACATTGGCCAGATCTTCACACCGGTCAATGGCGGCTTCGAGATGCTCAAAGATCTCCCTTTGTTTCATGACCAGAAAAGGATCCGTCGGGTTTTCAAAAAGTAGGCGCAGGGAGGATCGAAGGACAAAATCCCCTTCATTTTCAATGCTGTTCACATCAATACAGATTTTTAAGATGGCGTCTTTTTGTTTCAGATCGCCCAGCATGCCGATGGCTGAGCTAAGCTTTGCAAAGGCGCGTTTCAGAATCCGGGTCTGTTCGAAGACAGCATCCGGGGGCGGCGGCATATTATAGATTTCCATGCGGGTACCGGCTTTTTCCAGCATGTCCATGACATCGTCCAGATTGTTCGTCAGCATCCTGATGTCTTCTCTATCAAAGGGGGTGACAAATACCGTATTCAAGAGTCCGAAAACTTCATGGGCAATGTCATCGGCCCTTTCTTCGGTTTTTTTGATCAGAACGGTCAGTTCCCCTCGCCTGGAATAATCGGCCAGTAAGGATTCAAACTGGTCTATGCCTTCTGCGACAATACCGGCAAGCTGTTTGAAAAGGGTGAAAAAGCGGTCTTCCTTTGGCAAGAATCTCCTGAACATGATGTGTTAAGATCCTCCTGAGCATAGGTATATCCTTGACTCATGAGTATATCATGCAAAGACCGGGGCAGCCATAGTCTATCTTAATTTATATTTTTCAGCCCAGGCATGGACATGGATGGGGGATTCCAGCACCGTGACCCCGGCTTCCCGCAAGGCCCTGGTTTTGCCTTCATAGGTCCCGGCAGATCCTCGCACAATGGCCCCGGCATGGCCCATTTTTTTGCCCTGGGGTGAAAACCGGCCCGCAATATAGGAGGCCACGGGCTTTTTCATATGAGCTGCGATGAATTCGGCAGCCTTTTCTTCCTGTTCCCCGCCGACTTCTCCCACGATGATCACGGCGTCCGTGTCCGGGTCGTTTTCAAACATGGCCAGGATCTTCGGCAGATTGCACAGGACCACGGGATCAGCGCCCATGCCCACCACCGTGCTCTGGCCGATCTTTTTTTCCGAAAGGATGCCGGCAAATTCATAGGACAGGGTTCCGGACCGGGAAATGATGCCCACCCGTCCCGGTGCAAACAAAGACGCGGGCATGATGCCCATTTTGCCCTTGCCGGGAACCAGGATGCCCGGCGTTGTGGGGCCCAGGGCCGTTATCCCTTTTTCATCGGCATAGTCCCGCATTTTCATGACGTCATGGACGGGGATGTGCTCGGGGACAATGACAATGAAATCGATGCCCGCATCAATGGTTTCAAAAAAGGCATCCAGGACAAAGGCGGCCGGGACAAAAAAGACCGAAGCATTGGCCCCTGTCTTTTTGACGGCATCCTCCACATAATTGAACACGGGCAGCCCTTCCACAACCTGCCCGCCCTTTCCGGGGGTAACGCCGCCGACGATCTTTGTTCCATATTGAAGCATCCATTTGGTCTGGACGCTGCCTATTTTTCCGGTGATGCCCTGGACTATCACCCGTGTATCATCATTTAAAAGAATGCTCATATTGGATCTATCCTTATTTCTATCCCTATATTTCTATCCCTATGGTCTGCTCATGGGAGAGGACGTGTTTAATAATGCGGCCAGCCGTTCAACGGCCTTTTCCGTGGCAGCCTCGGTCACCACATGGATACCCCCGGACTTTAAAATCTCCCAGGTTTCTTCCTGGTGGTTGCCCAGGGCCTTGGCCACAATGGGAAGGGTGACCCCATGCTCCTTGATATACCGGACAATGCCCTTGGCTCCTTCATGGATGGGATTGATACCGCCGTAAATATTGATGAAGATGGCCCTTAAGGGCTTCATCAAAATGAGGTCCATGCATTTGTACAGGAGATCGGCTGTGATGCCCCCGCCGGTTTCAAGGAAATTGGCAGGCTCCATGCCGTGGCCGATGATGTCCATGGAGGCCATGCCCAGGCCCGCCCCGGAAGAAATGAGGCCGATATCCCCGTCCAGGTCCACATAGGTGACCCCGATCTCTTTGCCCTTTCTTTCAAGCCGGTTACCGATCCTGCCCTCGGGGGACAGGGAAAGCATTTTCTTAACCCGGAACATGGCGGAATCATCGATTTCAAGGACGGCATCCACAGCCATGAGACCGCCGTCGGCCAGGACCGCCAGGGGGTTGATCTCCGCGATCATGGCCTCATAGTGTTGAAATACCTTGTACAGCCGGACCAGGATATCGGCGCAGGCGTTGAGGGGCTTGCCGCCAAGGCCTGCCCGGCGCAGGAGGGCCACGGCCTGATAGGGATAAAACCCGAATTTCGGATCGATTTTAAAGGAGGCGATTTTATCCGGTGAGGTCCGGGCCGTTTCTTCAATATGCACCCCGCCCTCAGTGCTGGCCACTACCACGGGTTTGCCCGAATACCCGTCAATGGTGATGCCCAGGTACAGTTCCTTTTCGATGGCCGCTTTTTTACAGACCATGATCTCCCGGACCGGGAGTCCCTTGATCTTTGTCCCCAAAAGGGCTTCTGCCGTTGTTCTGCATTCCTCCGGAGTTCCTACCGATTGGATGCCGCCGGCAAGACCCCGGCCGCCCACCAGGACCTGGGATTTCAGAATCGCCGGATAACCTGTCTTTTCCGCAATTTTCAACGCTTCATCCGCGGTCCCCGCCACCCCCCGTTCGGGAACGGGGATGCCGAATTTTTCAAAAATATCCATGCCCTCGTATTCATGCAATCTCATGATAGTTTCCTGTCTGGTCTAAATATCCGCCCAATTCATAATTTAAAACCGAAACACTAAAAAAAATCAGATACCCTGTCAACAAAAATGTTCCCAAGTTCCCCTATATTATTTGATTCATTATAATTTCAACGGGCCGGAAAATTGCTTGACAAGACATAAAAATTTTTCTTAGAAGTATTTTTTGTGCAAATTTGGATAAATTTGATTTTGCGAATGGGAATGGTTTTGGATAAAGGGTTTTATTCATTTTAACCGGAAAAACCATGGCCTTAGATTGACTTATTTTTGAAATATACAAAGGAAAAACATTATGGGACTGATGACAAAAGACGAATATATTGAATCCTTAAGAAAATTAAACCCCGTGGTCTACATGTTCGGCGAACGGGTCAAAAACGTGGTGGACAACCCGAGGCTCAGGGCCGGCATCGAAGCCACCGGCGCCACCTATGAGGTGGCCGGCATGGAAGAATACAGGGCCCTGGCCGTCACCGAAAGCCCCCTCATCCATGAGCCGGTGAACCGGTTCACCCTGCCCCCCTCCTCCATCACGGACCTGGTCCACCGGGTGAAACTGAACCGGGCCGTGGCCAACCATGTGGGCACCTGCCACCAGAGATGCACGGGCCTGGACTGCCTTTCGGCCCTGTCCATCGTCACCTGGGACATTGACCAGAAATACGGCACCCCCTATTACCAGAATTTCATGGAATTCCTGAAACACATGCAGAAAAACGACCTGACCGGCAATGCCGGGGTCACCGATGTCAAGGGGGACCGGTCCAAGGGACCTACGGACCAGGCCGATGACCAGATGTATCTGAAAATTGTGGAAAGACGGCCCGACGGCATCGTGGTCAGCGGGGCCAAGGTGCACCAGACCGGGTCCCTGTCGGCCCATGAAATCATTGTCCTGCCCACCCGGGCCTTTAAAAAAGGAGATGAGGACTATGCCGTGGCCTTTGCCGTCCCTTCCGACACCGAGGGCCTCATCCATGTAGTGGGCCGCTCCAGCCTGGACAGCCGGGAAATAGAAGGCGTGGACTGCGGAAACATCCGGTATTCCAAAAACTGCCCTACCCTGATTTTTGACCGGGTCTTTGTTCCCAAGCACCGGATTTTCATGTGCGGGGAAACGGAATTTGCCGTGGAAATGGTCATCAAATTTTCCTCCTTCCACCGCCAGAGCCACGGCGGCTGCAAATCCGGTAAGATCGACTGCATGATCGGGGCGGCCCTGTCCCTCATGGACTATAACGGGACCTCCAAGATCAGTCACCACAAGCAGAAGATCATTGACATGCTCTACCGGGCTGAAACCCTTTACGGGTGCTGCCTGGCCTCTTCCTATGAAGGACGAAAAATGCCTTCCGGCGCCTATTTCATCGACACCATCCTGTCCAATGCCTCCAAAATCCATGAAGGCAAGGAACTCAGCGAATGTATCCGCCTCATGATAGACATCTGCGGCGGGTTTGTGGCCGACATGCCCTCGGACAAGGATTTTGACCATCCCGAGATCGGCCCCATGCTGAAACGCTATCTGAAAGGGGCCGACGGCGTGCCCGTGGAAAACCGGATCAAGATGTTCCGGCTCGTGGAAAAAATGGCCATGGAATCGGCGGACACCATTTCCGACATCCACGGCGGCGGCTCCCCGGAAGCCCATAGGGTGACCATTCTGAGGGAAAGCAACCTGGAAGGCAAGAAACGGGCCGCCCGACGCCTGGCCGGCATTGACGGCTAAAGGCATATCCCATGGAAAATCACTATGATGTGGTCGTCATCGGCGCCGGCGTGGTGGGAAACGCCATTGCCAGGGAATTGTCAAAATATGCCGTCAGCGTGGCCGTCCTTGAAAAGGAGCTGGATGTGGCCATGGGCACCAGCTCCAGAAACAGCGGAGTCATCCATTCGGGCATCCATTACAAACCCGGCACCCTGAGAGCCCGGCTCAATGTCCAAGGCAACGCCCTCATGGCGGGACTCTGCCAAGACCTGAAGGTCAAGATCGATTATATCGGCAAACTTACCGTGGCCCAGGATGAGGAAGAGGTCAAAAGCCTCTATGCCCTCAAGGACCAGGGAGAGGCCAACGGGGTTCCCGGTCTTGAAATCCTGGACCCCGGCGCCATGGAAAAGATCCAGCCCCGGGTGGGCGGCATCCGGGCCCTGCATTCCCCGTCCACGGGCATCATCTGCCCCTATTCCCTCACCATTGCCCTGGCTGAAAACGCCCAGGCCAACGGGTGCCGGTTTTATCTCGGCCATGAGGTCACCTCCATCCAAAAAACCGGAGACCGGTTTGACATCCGGGCCGGGAACAAAAGCTTCAGCGCCAAGGTCCTGATCAATTCCGCCGGGCTTTATTCCGATCAAATTTCCCGGATGCTGGGCATTACCGACTACCGGATTTATCCCTGCCGGGGGGAATACCTGATCCTGGACAAACGGCTCAAGGGAACCCTCAACGTCCTGGTGTATCCGGCCCCCCACCACGGCAAGGCCGGCCTGGGCATCCATTTGACCAATACCGTGTCCGGCAATATCCTCATCGGCCCCAGCAATGAATACCGGGAAGACCCCGAAGACTATGCCTGCACCGCCGACATCATGGCCCAGTTGCGAAGGGAGGGCCATGTCCTTTTGCCCGAGCTGAAAACCACGGATTTTATCCGGAGTTTTTCCGGGCTCCGGGCCAAACAGACCCCGCCCGAGATCGGCGGGTTCAAGGATTTTGTCATTGAAAGCCGGGAGGATGTCAAAGGCCTGATCAACCTCATCGGCATCGAGAGTCCGGGTCTCACCTCATCCCCTGCCATCGCCCTCATGGTCCGGGACATGGTGACAAGCCTCCTGCCCCTGGCCCCGAAAAAAGAGTTTAACGGCACAAGGTCCGGCATGACCGGCCATTTTTACGAACTCTCCGATGAGGAAAAGGCCGATCTCGTGGCCCGGGACCCGGATTACGGGGAAGTGGTCTGCCGGTGCGAACAGATTACCAAAAAAGAGGTCCTGGATGCCATCCAGAACCCCCTGGGCGCAAGGACCATCAACGGCATCAAATACCGGTCCAGGGCCATGATGGGCCGGTGCCAGGGCGGGTTCTGCCTGCCCAGGATCGTTCAGATCCTGGAAAAGGAATTCGGATACCGGCCCGAAGATTATTACCTCAAAAACCTCCATTCCCCCCTGTTTTCCGGGGAAATGCGCCCGGATAAAACCCGGGCATAAGGCAGGATATAGATGCAAACCATAGAACGAGATCTGGTCATCATCGGCGGAGGCCCGGCCGGGCTTGCCGCTGCTGTTTCGGCCAGGAAAAACGGGCTGGACGACATCCTTCTCATCGAAAGGGACAGGATTCTGGGCGGCATCCTGAACCAGTGCATTCATGACGGCTTCGGGCTCCATACCTTTAAACAGGCCCTGACCGGGCCCGAATACGCCCAGCGGTTCATTGATGAATTCACCGCCCTGGGCATCGACGCCCTGCTGGACACCATTGTCCTGTCCCTGGACAACAACCGCACCCTCACGGTCAGTTCAAAAAAGGGCTTTATCCGAATCCGGGCCAGGGCCATTATCCTGGCCATGGGATGCCGGGAGCGCACGGCAGGGGCCATTTCCCTCCCCGGCACCCGTCCATCGGGCGTCTATACGGCCGGCGCGGCCCAGAATTTTGTCAATCTCCAGAATATCATGATCGGCAAACACGTCGTCATTCTGGGCTCCGGGGACATCGGCCTCATCATGGCCCGGCGCATGACCCTGGAAGGGGCCAAGGTCGAGGCCGTGTTCGAGCTTCTGCCCACGCCCAGCGGCCTTGCCCGCAATGTTCGGCAATGCCTGGACGACTACGGCATCCCCCTTTTCCTGAGCACCTCGGTATTTGAACTCCACGGCAAAGACCGGCTCACCGGCGTCACCGTGGCCAGGGTGGATGACCGCTTTCAAATGATCCCGGAAACCAGGCGCCTGGTGCCCTGCGACACCCTGTTGCTGTCCGTGGGCCTCATCCCGGAAAACGAGCTGTCCCTTTCCGCCGGAGTCCGGCTGGAACCCGCCACCAGCGGGGCAAGCGTGGATGACCGGTTCATGACCAATGTACCGGGAGTTTTCTCCTGCGGCAATGTCCTCCATGTCCATGACCTGGTAGATCATGTGTCGGAAGAGGCGGGACTGGTGGGCTGGTGCGCCGTCCGCTATCTTGAGGGGGAACCTTCCCCGGAAAAAGCCTTTATCCCCGTGGTCCCCAAGGCCGATATCCGGTATGTCCTTCCCCAGACCATCAGCGGGAAGGAGGATGTCACCATCTCCCTGCGGGTGACCCGGCCCATGAGAAACGCCGCCGTCCTGGTCACGGACCAAGGCCGCAAAGTGGCAAGAAAAAAACTGGTCCGGCTCCACCCGGCTGAAATGATCCGGATCAAGGTCAAGGCCAAAGATATTGAAACTGCGGAAAAACTGGAGGTGAGCGTCCAATGCTGAAAAAAAACCTGGTCTGTATTGTCTGCCCCAACGGCTGCGATGTGGAAGTCCTTTTAGAAGAGGGGCAAAAAATGGAAATCCTGGCCATTGACGGCTGCACCTGCGACAAGGGCAAGGAATGGGTGGCCCAGGAACTGACCCGGCCCATGCGGACCATTGCCTCGGGCATCCCCGTGGAAGATGGGGATTTCAAGCTGGTCAGCGTCCGGACCGACGCCCCCATCCCCCTGGGAAAAATATTCGAAGTCATGACCGCCATCAAAGAAAAGCGCGTCACGGCCCCCGTCGCCATCGGGGACATCCTGATCCCCGGCCCGGCCGGCACGGACTGCAATATCATTGCCACAAGGAATGTTGCCTTTACGGGGTAGCCTGTAATGCCGGCAGCTTTAAGGAGGGATGACCCAATGGAGAAAAAACAGGACCCCAAGACCCGATCCACCTATGCGTGTCTGTTCCACCCCAAAAGCATTGTGGTCATCGGGGCGGGAAACAATATCCTGAAACCGGGGGGCCGGGTGTTTTACAATATCCGGGAGAACGGGTACGAAGGCGACCTCTGGGCCGTGAACCCCAAAACCGAAGATGTCCAGGGCAGGCCCACCTTCAAGACCATCCAGGATCTTCCCGGCCCGCCGGATCTGGCCATCGTGGCCATTCCGTCCGGGGCCGTCCTCCCGGCCATGCAGGCCCTGGCCGACAAGGGGACCGGCGCCGTCATCGTTCTCACCTCCGGGTTTGGTGAAAAAAACGCCCAGGGCAAGGCCCTGGAGCAGGAAATGCTGGCCCTGGGGAAGGCGGCCGGCATGGATATCATCGGCCCCAACTGTTCCGGTTTCATGACCCGGTCCTACAAGGGCAAATTCGCCGGAATCCTTCCCAATCGGCCCGGCCGGGCCGTGGACATCATCTCCGGGTCCGGGGCCACCGTGGACTATATCATGGAGGTTGCCGACACACGGGGGCTTTCCTTCGGCATTGCCGTGAACCTGGGAAATTCCATCCAGTACGGGGTGGAAGATATCATCGCCATGTATGACGAGCATTACGGACCCGAAGACGGGAAGGTCCTCATGGTCTACCTGGAAGCCGTCCGGAAACCCGCCCTCCTGCTCCGACATGCCCAAAGCCTCATGAAAAAAGGCTGCACCGTCATCGCCGTCAAATCCGGGAACACCCCCGACGGCAGCCGAGCCGCGGCCAGTCATACCGGGGCCATGGCCAACCGGGATACGGCCGTCCAGGCCCTGATGGACAAGGCCGGGATCATCCGGGTCAGCAGCAGGGCCGACCTGATCGATACGGCTTGTGCTGCCATAGCTTGCCGGGGAAGGCTTCCTCGCGCCGCAAAAATCTGCGTTCTCACCGACGCCGGGGGGCCGGGAGTTATGATGAGTGACGAAATTTCCCGGCAGGGCCTTTCCATGGCCCGGTTCAGCCCCTCCACCCTGAGCCGCCTGGAAGCGATCCTGCCCCCGGAAGCCGCCTTTGCCAATCCCATTGACTGCGGGGCCAGCCGGGATGAGCACACCATCGAAGACATCATCGCCCTCATGGGCCAAGAGGAAAAAGGCAATGTGGATGCCATTGCCGTGATCATCGGCAATTCTCTTTTGACGGACAACGCCCCCATCTACGAGGCCATCGCCCGGGCCATAAAAGAAAGCCCCATCCCCGTAGTGCCGGTATTTTCCTCCTTGACCACGGCCGGGGACCTCATCACCCGGTTTATCGATTCAGGGGCCGTCTTTTTCCAGGACGAGGTGTCTTTGGCCGCAGCTTTGGCCCGGCTTCGACCCCGGTCCGGGCCTGAAGAGCCAATCCCGGAGCTTTCCGGGTATGACAGGGCCGCGGTTGCCTCGGTGCTGGACGGCAAACAGGGAATTCTTTCAGCGGAAGATGTCCATCAATTGCTCAAGGCTGCCGGGTTCAGACCGGTTCCCCAGACCCTCATCCAATACAGGGCCCGGGCTTCCGCCATCCTGAAGGACCAGAATTTCCCCATGGCCGTCAAGGTCCTGGGACCCCTTCACAAAACCGATGCGGGCGGGGTTCGGCTCAATGTGCCGGGTCCGGCCGAAGCCCTGGCCGCCTTTGACGATATGATGGCCATAGACGGGGCTCAGGGTGTCCTGGTCCAGCCCATGGTGACCGGAACGGAAATGATCCTGGGCATCAGCCGGGAAAAAGGATTCGGCCATCTCGCCATGTTCGGGCTGGGCGGGATCTTCACCGAGGCCCTCAAGGATGTGGGCTTCGGCCTCACCCCCCTGACTCCCACCGAAAGCATGGACATGGTCCGGGGCATCCAAGGGGTTTCCGTCCTTTCCGGCCTCCGGGGCAAAAAGGGGGTATCCCTCGAAGCTGCGGCCGACTGCCTCCGGCGTCTCAGCCTCCTGGCAACGGATTTTCCCCAAATCAGGGAAATGGATATCAATCCTTTGAAAGGAAACGGCGAAGCTCTCTTTGCCGTGGACGCCCGGATCATTTTGGATTAATGGTCCGGTCCGGTGAGATCTAAGACTCGGTTGCGTTTTTTCTATAAAACTGTATAAACTCTGAAGGAGGAAGTGCCCTTATAGCCTGCCTCAACTCCAAGGGATAATGAATTAGATTCCCCGTGATGAGACTATATGACTTTTCGGCGCTGCAATGTGTTCTTTATCGAACTGAAATTTCAGAATCGATTTCGTCCATGGGAATCTTATCCGTTCCCTTTTTGACAGAGTCGAATTGTAGTGCAGCAACGGCATTTGAGACACGGGCCTGTCGAGAAGCGGACAGAACTTGTTGATATTTTACATATTTTTGGATCATTTCTGCATCAAGCCCAACTGTATCCAAGCAGTAACCACGTGCCCCAAATTTGTTACCCCAATAGGGTCTTTCCTTCAACTTTCGGCGCTACCATCCGTATCAAGGCGAAAAAGATCAAGGATGAGGTCCTCATCGAAATCTGCAACTCAGGGCCGGGGGTTCCCGAAGACCTCCTCGGCCGCCTGTTTGAACCTTTTTTCCGGCCCGAACCCTCCCGTGACAGGGATTCGGGGGGGCCTGGGCCTGGCCATTGTGAAAACCTGCAAGAGCGGCGTTTCAGCCCACAATCTGGACCCTGAGGGCTTTTGCGTTGCCATCACGCTCAAGGCCGGGCCCACGACATAGGCCCCATCATTTCAATTTCTACCAATGAGGGATACCGGAACGCGATGTACGGCCTCGTAATCGCTGATGATCTGAACCGGGTTACGACTTTTTTAGCAAAGGAAGAGCATAACTGACTTTCTCACCATTCACTTTAACATATCCCCGCTTCACCAAAACCTCATATACGGCATCAATATCAGCAGCAGGGGTATTCTTGCCGCACTTCGCATGAATAGTGCTTCTAAGCGTTTTTAGAGTACGCGGCTTTGAGGCTTTTCGTTTGATCAAATCATCCACTGTGACCTTAATCAAATCATCAATAATATGGGATCCAGGGGAAGGCTTGGGTGCATCCTCACATGCGGCTAACTTTCTGAAACAAGGCATTTCCTCAATAGAAGTTGACCGGGCAGAAAAAATCTTTCTCGTTTTCAAATGTTGAAGAAGCGGATCAAATCCTGTATCTTTTGAAATAACATGAAAGAATCCCTCCGGGTCAATTGTTGTCAACACTCCAAGATAATAGGAAATTTGGAAATCAAGTGCATTTGGTCCCATCATGTCAAGAACGGTGTATTCTGCATGGCCGCTTAATTCCTGCATCGCCAGGACAAGTTCAATGGGAAGCTTCGTATTTTTCGGACCGAGGAAAACCCGTACTTGAAATTGTTCGCCTTTCAAAAGTCCCAGAGATTTCACCTGAACGTTTTCGTAATCGATCAGAACATAATTTGTTTTCATGTTTTTATTCTCAATCCGTTTTATTTAGTCAAATTCTACCTCTCCCACATCGAATGAATTGGTCTCTTTATAAAACTTCTCTTTGCGTGGGTATTAAATATCCGTTTTCGGTCGAACCCCACGAAACTGCTGATATAAAAGATGTTGTTAATAAATCAGGATCAACGGTAAATATCAACAATTGTTTATCCTTTTCCAAAAAAATTCTCATCCATCATTCTGAGTTCTATCTATACAGTCTGCCCTTTTTAGCGTATCATCGGCCAAAAATTTTGGAAATACTTTAACTTCTTCTCAAGTTGGTACTTGGCATGAGAAAATAGGGTGCGGAGGCTATATGAAAAAAATCAAAATTCTTGCGGGTATGTTATTTCTGATGGGGATCATTGTCTATGGGGCCTACCAAGCCTTTTTCCGCCTGGCCGTGCCGGGGTATACCGGGACCCTTGTCCTGGACGGCCTGAAATCAAAGGTTGAGGTAAAAACCGATGAATATGCCATCCCCCATATTTTTGCAGAAAACAGGGACGATCTTTTTTTTGCCCAGGGTTATATCACGGCCCGTGAACGCCTCTTTCAAATGGAACTGACCCGCCTTGCAGGCCGTGGCGAGCTTTCGACCCTGCTGGGCGAGGCCACCCTTGAAAAGGACAAATTTCTCAGAACCATCGGATTCAAGCGCCTGGCAAAGGAAGGGTACAAGGCCTTGTCCGATGAATCCCGGGCCGCGGTGGATGCCTATGCCGCCGGAATCAATGCCTATATCAACGGGAATGAGCCCCTCCCCAGAGAATTTGTCATTTTGAGAGCTAAGCCCGGCCCCTGGGCGGGTGAAGATTGTTTGGCTGCCGGTCTTTTGATGGGATTCAGCCTCACCCGGTCCCTCTATGTGGACCTGGTCCTTTACCGCCTTGCAGAACATGCCGGTGAAGAAACCGCAGCTTTCATAACACCCTCTTATCCGGATTTTGCCCCCACCCTGACGGGGAAACGCCTGAGCCCGGTTCCCCTGGGAACCTTGAAGAGCGAATTTCACAGGTTCCCGTCAAATCCGGTGGATGCCCAAGCCTCAATGGATCTTTTTCCCCTGGAAATCGCTGCCAGCAACTGGATGATCTTTTCCGGGAAAATGACGACATCGGGCAGGGCCCTGTTTGCCGGAAGCCCCGACCTGAAGCCCACCCTGCCCGCCCTCTTTTATATGACGCGGCTCAATGGCGGGGGATATGACGTGACCGGCGGCTCCCTTCCGGGTGTGCCGGGCATAGGTCCCCTGGGATACAACGGCCGGATTGCCTGGAGCGCCGTCAACGGCAGGGGGGATGAACTGGATTATTTTGTCGAAAAAATCAATCCGGACAATCCAAACCAATACCTTACGGAAAACGGGTACCAGGATTTTAAAATCATCACCGAGACCCTGAGGATTAAAGACAAGAAGGGCTTCCGGGAAGAGCCCTATTCCTTCAGGGTATCACGCCACGGCCCCATGATCTCGGCGCTGATGCCCATGGCGCCGGCCGATTGCGCCATGCATTGGGCCGCCTTTGACCATCCTGCCATTGACATTGAAGGGCTGCTGCACATGAACCGGGCGCAAAATTTCACTGAGTTCCGGGAAGCCCTGGGAAAGGTCAAAACCATCAACCTGGGCATGGGATATGCCGACCAGGAAGGGAATATCGGATGGCAGTTCACGGCTTCGGCCCCCCTGCGGAAAAAAGGGGACGGCAGCTACCCTGTTCCCGGCTGGACCGGTGAATACGAATGGACCGGGTATGTGCCCCATGAAGACCTTCCCTATGACTATAACCCTCCGGCAGGATATGTGGCTTCCTTTAACAATGATCCGGGAAACGTGCCCTATCACCTGACCAATTATTATCTGTTTCAGCGCGCCACCCGGTTTGAACGCATCATGAATCAACGGGGAGGGAAAAAGGTCAGCCTGGATGAACTGCGGGCCATGCAGCTCGACACGGTATCCGTCGTGGCCGAACTCTGGGCGCCCCTTGTCATCAATGCCTGCAAGGATGATGAATTCGAGCGATACGTCCATATCCTCAAGGCATGGGACCATCATATCACCATGGACAGCCCGGCAGCTCCCCTGTTCAATGCCTTCTATTCCCAGATGATGAAGCATACCCTTTCCGATGAGACCGGAGAGGGCCTCTGGAAAGAGGGCTTAAGCCAGTCCTACCTCCTCTATATTCCGGATCTTGCCCTGACAAGGATGGCCGGTGAGCCCGGCCATGCGCTTTACGATGATATGACCACCCCGGACGTAAAAGAAGGACGGGATGACATCATCCGCAAAAGCATGAGAGCGGCTGTGGCGGAGTTGAATGAGATGCAGGGAAAAAATCCGGATAAATGGCGCTGGGGCCGGGGTCATCAAATGTTTTTTGACCATCCCCTGGGCAGCAAACTGGGATTTTTAAACCTTGACCCCATTCCCACCCACGGCGATCATTTCACCATTAATTCAGGATTCTGGGAGCTGGGCAAGCCCTTTAAGATGGATTCCGGCGGGGTAATCCGGATTATGGTTGATTTTGCCGACCCGGAGAATTCCAGCATCATCAGCCCGCCCGGGCAGTCGGGGCATTTCAAGAGCAGACACTACAACGATCTGGCAGAATTGTGGGCCGACGGAGGCCAGGTGCCCCTCCGGTTTCTGTCGGGAAAGGATATCTCACAGGTGATGGTGCTGAAGCCGAAGGCAAACTGAGCCGACGAATTATCAATGCTTGGTTTTCTGTCTCCCCTATATCAGGGATATGGTTTTTCTTGCGCAATCCATAAACTCCGTCAGGGTTGGAGACAACCATTTATTTTTATGCCAGATCATTAATACACAAGTTTCTAAAATCTCTTCCGTCAAAGGAAGGATTGTGAGCTTCCCCGCATTTATTTCATCCCTTACGGAAAGCCGGGGGATAATGCTTATGCCAATGCCCTTCATCACGCACCGTTTAACCGCTTCCACACTGTTAAACTCCATTTTAGACGCGGTTTTGATATTTTGTTCGACCAGCATTTTTTCAAACACCATTTTATACCCGCAGTCATGTTTGGGCAGAATAATGGTTTCACCATTAAGATCTTGAATCTGAATTTTATTTTTCATTGCCAGGCGATGGCCCGGTCCGGCTATCAGGACAAGGGGCTCAATCCTTAACACTTCTGCTTGGAACCCTTTTACAGCCGCCTCATCGGCAAGCAAAAAAGCCACATCAACAATCCCTGATCTTAATTCATTTTTAAGTGAGACAATGGAACATGTTTCAATATTAAAACCAATTCCCGGGTATAATCCCCTGAAGACTTCAAGGATTTCGGGTATTAGATACGTCCCGACACTCTGGGGGGCCCGGATTGAAATATCTCCAACCCGTTCGCCGTTGTCGGCTATTTCTGAAAACGTTTCCTTTTCAAGATCAATCATTTTTTGGGCATATCGAATAAGCTTACTGCCGGCATCGGTCAAAATGATTTTTTTCCCAAGCCGGTCAAAAAGCAATACATCCAATTCTTCTTCCAAAAGCTTTATTTGCGCCGAAACGGTTGATTGCGAGCAATTAAGGATCTTTGCCGCCTGATTAAAATTAAGTAAATGGGCCACGGTCCTAAAGGTTTTTAAATACCTGATCTCCACTATTGATTCCTTTTTAATCTGAATTTTCGATTATGCCCATCTAAAAATATCGTTGGACACAAAATTTTTGATTGATTAATTTGTACTTTGAAAACCAGAGCAAGTCAATTATCGAAATAATCTAAAAACGAGGAGAAATTAAATGAGTTTATTAAAAACAATCAAACCCGGTGAGGCAACAGGTGACGTCAAGTCTGTTTATACTGAAATGATAGAACGGACAGGACAGGTTCCCAAACCGGTTGAACTTGCAAGTGTAAGCCCTTTTTTCTTTCAGACCCTGATAAAAACAATCGCCTATTACAGCGGCCACCCGAATCTTAATTTTCCTTTACTGGTTTTGATCCGAATGCTCAGTTCAAAAACCTGTTCGAATACTATTTGTTTCAATTTTAACCGGCAGGTCCTTAAAAAACAGGGGTTAAACGATGCGGAAATAGATAAAATACTGAAAGATCCAAAAGCGGCTGAACTTTCCGAAAAAGATGAGGCCATCCTTCTATTTGTTTTAAAAGCAGTCAATGACCCGGATATCGTTGATCAAAACGATATTAATGAACTCCACAACTTTGGCTGGAGTGATGCGGATATTTATGACGCCGTCACAACCGGGGTGAATATGTTTGCATTAAATAAAATGATGAGAATTTTTAAAATGTAAAAGGCCGTCACGGCCGGTCATCCAGGATTTCCCGGACCGCATCGGCCAGACCCCAGACCGTTACCGGCTTCATGAGAACCCTCTGTATTCCCGCGCGGTCAAGATGATCGGCAGCGGGCAGAGCGCTGAACCCGGTGCATAAAATGATGCGGATATCCGGCTGAATCTTTTTTATCTCAGTTGCGAGTTTGTCCCCGGCCATACCGGGCATGATCATATCGGTGATCAGAAGCGCATATCTGCCGGGGTGCATCCTCACCGCCTCAAGGGAGTCATCCCCGTTTGACCGGGTTTCAACCGAGTATCCCAGGTCTTCCAGCAGGTCCTTGCCGAATTCGGTCAGGGCCTCTTCATCATCCACAAAAAGGATATGTTCATTCCCCGTGGGCAGGGCGCCCTGTTCCGGGGTTTCCTGTTCCGGTTCCCGGTCCGTCACGGGAAACAGGATGCAAAATTCCGTTCCGGCCCGGGGTTTGCTGCGGACCTTGATCCCTCCGCCAAGGCCTTTGACAATCCCATGGACAACCGAAAGCCCAAGCCCTGTTCCTTCCCCCACGTCCTTGGTGGTGAAATAGGGATCAAACATATGCAAAAGGGTTTCTTCATCCATTCCATGGCCCGAGTCCGACACCATCAACTCAAGGTAACGGCCTGGTTCCAGCCTCCCGTCCACCGTTAAATCCGGTTCGGTTATGCTTCTGGGCAAAAGGGTCAGTTTTAAAATACCGCCTTTGTCTTTCATGGCATGGCAGGCATTGGTGCAAAGGTTCATCACCAACTGGTGAATCTGGATCCCATCCGCTAAAACCATTCCCAGGTTCGATGGAATACTATGCCGGATTTCGATGGCGGAAGGAAGGGAGACTTGCAGCAATTTGATCACTTCTTTTACGATGAGGCCGATATCCACCGGCGCTTTCAGAACCATGGTCCGACGGCTGAAGGCAAGGATCTGCCCGACCAGGTCCTTGGCCCGCATCCCGGCCGTCAGGATCTGGTGGATATACCGTGAAATATTGGAATCTTCAATGGAGGCCCGCTTTGCCAGAGTTGCATATCCCAGAATCCCTGACAGGATATTGTTAAAATCATGGGCAATCCCTCCCGCCAGGGTGCCCAGGGCTTCCATTTTCTGGGAATGAATCAGCCGGGTTTTGATCCTGGACCGGTCTTTTTCCGCCTTTTTACGTTCGGTAATATCCGTCACAAAGGTGAGATGATACTCATTCTTTTCAAATGCTATATGGTCTACCAGAATTTCTACGGGGAATATCGCGCCGTTCTTATGCCGGTGGACCGATTCGACGGTATAGGGTCCTTCCGTGTTGAGCCGGTCTTGATATTCATCCCGTTTATCCATGGAGAATGTCGGGTCAAGATCCGGGACGCTCATAGCGCATAATTCTTCCCGGGTATAACCGGTCTGTTCCGATGCCTTTTTGTTGGTTGTGATGATTTTCCCATCCGAGGACCTGATCCGGTAAATCGCCAGGGAGGCATTGTCAAAGCAGAACTGCGTGAGCCTCAGTTCTTCCTGGAGTTTCTCCCGGTCTGAAATGTCATGGACAAAGCTGACGGCAAATTCGCTGCCTTCAAAAGCCGCTATGCTGGTTGTGATTTCAGCCGGAAAATCCGTTCCGTCTTTTTTTGTAAACCGGGATGTAAATTTTAATGCCCCCTTCTCCCTGATCATCCTTCCGATTTCTTCAAACCGCTCCGGGGAAGCTCCTTTGTCAATATCAAAAATCGACATGGAGGACAGTTCTTCCCGGCTATATCCGGTCTGTTCCGAGGCTGCTTTATTGGTTTCCAACAACCGGCCGTCCAGCCCGATTCGATAGGCCGCCACCGAAGCTTCATCCAGGCAGATTTGATGGAGGTTCAGCGGCTGGTTTCCAACGCCCTTCTGCACAGTCATAAGGATTCCTTTTTATATATTTCCCCTCAATAAGGGATTGACTTAACGGCCCACATATCATTATCATTCATTCCGGCTTGATCATTGATTTTGATATCATGATGAAAACAATACCTCAATCCTTTTTCCGGAAAACCGGCCTTCCGAGGTTCACCGGCAAAATACTATTTGCCATTGATTTCAATAAGAGGTAAACAGCGTTCTCAGGATTTATTATTTTTGCGTAAAGGAATTGTCCGCATGAAATACGAGCATATGGGTCAGGTGATCACGGAGAAAGTCAGGGAATATGCACAGCAAACCGCCCTTCGGTTTAAAGAGGGCCAGGCATGGAAGGCGCTGACCTATGCCGAGTTTGGGAAAAAAATCAATGGGCTGGCTGCCGCCCTGATCCGTGCCGGTGTGGGAAAAGGGGACAATGTCGGCATCTATTCCGCCAACCGGTATGAATGGGCGGTCACGGATTATGCCTGTATCCTGGCCGGGGCGGTTTCCGTCCCCATCTACAGCACCAATACCAAGGAACAGGCCCGGTTTATCATCGAAAATGCAGGCATTGAACTCATATTTGTCGGCAATGACTTCCAGTATCGGAATGTGGAAGCCGTGGTTTCAGAAGGAATGCCGCTCAAGGTGATTTCCTATGATGACCAGATCCCTGTCGACCCCTCCTTTGCGGTGTATTTCAAGGATTTTGCCGCTCAGCAGAATCCGTCTGACGTGAAGGATGAGCTTCAAAAGCGGGGGGCCGCCATCCGGAAAAACGATACCACCACCATCATTTATACCTCCGGCACCACGGGAAACCCCAAAGGGGTCATGCTCACCCACGGGAATCTCTTCCACCAGTTTGAGGCCCTGGACACCCATTTTAATATTTCACACAAGGACACCTCTTTGTGTTTCCTGCCCCTGAGCCATGTCTACGAAAGGATGTGGTCCTATTATGTCTATTTTAAAGGGGCCGTCCACACCTATCTTGAAGACCCTAAAAAAGTCATTGAGACCCTCCAGGAGATCAGACCCACAGCCATGGTCTCTGTTCCCCGGCTCTATGAAAAAATATATGCCACGGTCATGAACCGCCAGGAAAGCGCCTCTTATCTTAAAAAAGTCCTGTTCAAACAGGCCCTTAAAACCGGGGAAGCGTATTATACCCGGTTGCGCAAAAACCAGCCCATTCCCCTTGGGTTACGATTGAAACACGGTCTCTTTGACCGGCTGGTGCTTTCCAAGGTCAGGGACATTGTGGGCGGGGATAAAAACTTTTTTTCCGCTGGCGGGGCCCCCCTTGAAAAAACCATTGAAGAATTCTTTTTTGCCTGCGGCCTTTTGATCTGCCAGGGGTACGGGCTGACGGAAACCTCCCCCATGATCACCTGCAACACCCCCTCCTGTTTTCGCTTCGGGACCGTTGGAAAACCCGTGCCGAATTGCGAGGTCAGGATCACAGACAGCGGGGAAATCGAGGTCAAGGGCGGCCAGGTTATGAAAGGCTATTACAACAATCCTGAAAAAACCGCCGAAGAAATAAGAGACGGCTGGTTCAAAACCGGGGATGTGGGTGAATTTGATGAAGACGGATTCTTAAAAATCACCGACCGGATCAAGGACCTGATCATCACCTCGGGCGGAAAAAACATAGCCCCTCTGCATATTGAAACCCTTGTGGGCAAAGATTTTTTCATTGACCAGGTCGTTGCCATAGGAGAGCGGAAACAATTCATCAGCGCCCTTATTGTTCCTTCTTTTGAGGCCCTTGAAACCTGGGCCCGGAAAAAGGATATCCCCTTTGCCTCAAGAGAGGAACTGATCCAACACCCGGAGGTCATCCGATTCTACCGAAAACGCATTGATTTTCATTCAAAAAAACTGGCTCAGTATGAAACCATCAAAAAATTCACTTTGCTGCCGGAACCCTTTACCGTTGACGGAGAAGAAATCACCCCGACCCTGAAGCTGAAACGCAAAACCATCAACGGGAAATACCAGCATCTCATCGATGCCATGTATTAGCCCGACCCAGCTTCGGAGGGTTCTATCGGGTTTCCGGCTTTCTTGCAAAGGCCCAGGAAAAGGACAGGCCGAAAACCTCTTCTCCCCCCACCCTGACCCCCTCATACAGGGCCGCGGCAACCCATTCCTTCATATGGGCTTTGGTGATGAGGTTACTCTGGAATTTTAAGTCCACCCGTTCTCTTTCTATGCGGTTGCCGGGCTCGCCATAGGCATATCCAAGATCATGGGGAAGGCAGCATTTATACGTTATGGCCTCGCTGTCACACCCGGTCAGGAGCCCCAGAAATTGATCATGGACACAGGAGCAGCCGTCAAAGATCCAGCTTTTATACAGGCCCGGATCCTGCTCAAGGCGCAGGACCAGATAGTCCAGTTTAAAATACCGGCACAGCTCCAGGGCCTGTTCCGTATCCACCCGGTCACCGATTTTCGGAAAATTCATTGTTCTCTCCTCTTTCAAGGTCAGGCTGCACAGATATGATAGGTCGGCAGAATATCGTAAATAAGGGTAAACCGCTGGTCCAGGAGGGCATCATGGAAATATTTCCAGTCACTGGTCAGAAAGGATTCGACCCAGGGGTATTCCGCCGCATCCTTGGATGTGCCCAGGGCAATGTGCTTCCATGATTTTCTTCCGTCCGGGTCGTATTCAAGATTAACAGGCCCAAAGGGGAAGACGCCTTCTCGAATGGCCTCCAGCCATTTTGCATGGCGGTCCTTACCCTCTTCGTCCGTGAATTCCGTAAACAATTTCCCCACGAGGGTTCTGTAGGCATTGTCCAGGCCGGTCATAGGCGCACCAGGGGTGCCAGCCCGGTATTGTTTCATGACCCGGCACATGCTGTCTGCCGCTTCCACAAAATCCAGGGTATTGTCCCTGAAAACCGTCTGCCCGCGGCTGTTTTGATAACTCCATTGGAGATAGGGCAGATCCGGAAAGCACAGGGCTGCCCCATGGCCCAGGGGCAGGACATCGCCCACCAGCTTGGCAGCCACCCTGCTGAAGAGTTTCCCGAAAAAACGGGCCAGCATGTCCTGGGGGTAGAGTCCTGCATCCGACACATCCTTGAGATCACGGATATCGTTGATCTCATTCTTGATCCCGGCAAACCCCCGGTGGGCCCAGGTGTCGGCATAGGTGTGCAGGGTGATGCCGAGTTTGTGAAGCCCATAGGGTTTGTGCCGGCTCCGGATACAGGCGGCGATCATGTCCTGGGCAACCGGGCTGTCCTTGGTACAGACCACCCTTTCCACAAAAGGCTGATCCGGATTCTGGTCCGGCGGGTTGCCGTCATTGCCGGGAAGAAAGTGGAAAGGCAGCCATACCCTGTGATTGGCAAGTTCTTCCATATTCCTGTAGTCTAAAGCTTTGTGGGCTGAGCAGGTCCGGTCATACATGGCCTTGTTCTGAAAGGTAAGTATCCCTGTTTTGACGGCATCGTCCACATACTGGGCGCAATAGGCTATTTTTTCAGCCTCGGGATGGTCAAAGGCGGCAGCCCTTGCCGCCACATAGGTTACGGCATGATGAAAATCAATCTGCATATCGTTCTCCTTTTGTAAAGGTTATGATGGACCACCTTATAAAGAATTTTTCGAAAAATCAATCCGGGAACACCCTGAATTTTAATGATGTATTCACCCGTCAGGTCATAACCGGATTTAGACTGTACAGGGAGCCGGATTTGCCCTATGATGGAGCCATGTATCTGGCCTATGAAGAAAAGAAGGGCAGACCGCATTTCATCTTGAGGGAATCCCTGGTCATCGACCGGCAGTTGACGTTCAGGGATCTTTACGAGCTTGGCCCCGACCCTTCAGCCGTTATCCTTTACCCGGGCGGCAATGCCTTCTATTTTGACGAAAAAATGGAAGATGCCCTGGCTGCATCGGGAGCGGTCTATGATTCCGATGAGCTTGAAGAGATTTTCCGGCCCTGGCTCCGGCCGGATATCCGGGAGGCCCTGGAATCTTTCATGAATCGCTCTTTCCGGGGTGCGCGAAAAAAACTCACGGATATTGAAAAGCAAAGCATTTTAAAACAGGTCCCCCATTTTGACAAAAGAAGGGCCCATTATTTAAGATTCGGGAATATGGACCAGGGTCCGGTTGAAAACATGCCTGCCACCCTCTTTCAGGATCATTCTCATAAATCCAGGGACGAAATCGAGCAGCAGTTCTTCAGGCAGGAAACTTCCACCCTAAAGCCCCGTGAATTCAAATCCTATGTGTACGCCGTGTTTGATCTCCAGCGATTTTTTCAAGGTATGCTGGCCAAAAAAATGCCCCAGGCCCTGGACCAGGACAGAGTGGACGAATTTTTTCTCGCGGAAATCTGCCGGATCAATAAAACCGTTTATAAGCGGGATAAAGACCTGGATACCCACCTGATCCGGTATTTGATCATGTTTTTTGATCACCCCTATGCCGACACCACCCTCCTGGATGACCTGGCAAAGGATTTCATGAACCGCCACCGGGTATTCCACCCGAAACCGTCAAACTCCCTTACCCTGGACAATGCCTGCAAACTCTTTCATATCAGCAGGGAAGAATTAAAAACAATGACCCGGAAGCACCTGACCCGGATCTATAGAAAGCTGGCCCGGCAGGTTCACCCGGATACGGGCGGCTCCCATGAAAAATTTGTGGACCTGAACAAGGCCTATGAAACCCTGCTGGAGAAAATCGGATAAGGCCTATCTGTTGCCTTTCAGCACCAGGCCGTCATATTCAGACCCATCCATTTCCGCGTGGATGATAACCGGTCCTGAAAGACCAAAAGCCTTTTTCAAGGCTTTCTCATACCCCTCCTGATCCGAAACCGGGATAACCGGGATACCGAGAAAAGAGTCAGACAATGGGACGCCCTTTGTAAACAGGCGGGTCCCATAACCGGCGTCGTAATGTTTGTGTTTCTGTTTGATCCGGATCAGGGAGAGTTCGCTATCCGATAAAACGACAAACACGATGGGAAGATTAAGCCTTTGGGCTGTTGCCAGTTCACCGGCCGTCATGAGAAACCCGCCGTCCCCTACCACGCAGGCCACTTTTTTATCAGGCCGGCAAAGTTTGGCTCCAATAGCGGCCGGTATGGCAAACCCCATGGAAGACCAGCCGTTGGTCATCAAGAGGCAGTCCGGGTCCGGAGTGGCCCAGAATTGACCAATGAGATGAAGATGAGCTCCCACATCGCAGGTCAGAATCCCGTCCGGGGGAAGGGCTTGCCTTAACCCCCGGAGAACGGCCAGGGGGCCGAAGTATCCGGGAGCCGGGGTAAGGCGTGCAAACATGCCCTGTTTTCGGTTGAGAAGCGCTTGATAATCCCATTGGGGCTTCGGGGGAGAAAGGGCCGTCAGGGCCTGAAGGGAGGATTCCATATCTCCGACCACATCGGCGGCAAGGGGATGATCTGTATCCAGATCCGCCGGGACTGTGCTGATATGGACGATGGGGGCAAAAGGCGCCCAATCCTCATAATTGACCTCCACCGGGTCATACCCGATGCCGATGATCAGGTCGGCCTGCCGGTGGGTCTGCCCCACGATATGGGCCAGGGCGTGGTTCAGAACGCCGACATAAAGCGGATGGTCCTCGGGAAGCAATCCCTTGGCCATGGGGGTGAGGACCACGGGGATTTGGAATTGTTCCGCTATTTTCCGGATCAGGGGTTTAAGATGGGATTGGGCCGCCATAAGCCCCAGCACCAGAAGGGGTTTTTTTGCCTTTGAAACCGCCTCCTCCATGGCTTTAACGGCAGACAAGGCTGCCGGGCCGATTCCCGGAGCCGGCGGCAGGGTCAGGTCCGGCTCCCGGTTTTCTTGGCCGGCAATGTCCGAGGGAACTCCCACATAAACCGGGCCGGGCTGATTTCCCACGGCAAGGCTTGCCGCCTCAAAAAGGATTTCCCCGACTTTTCCCGGCATCAACCGGAAAACGGCTTTGGTCAAAGGTCTGAACAGTGCCCCATGATCGATATTCATCTGGACCGTTCGACGGCGTAATCTCTGCGGCATCTCGTCGGTAAACACAAGGACGGGATTCCGGTCCAGCATTGCCGCCCCCACGCCGGTTGAAACGTTGGTGGCGCCGGGCCCGAAGGTGGCAAAACAGACTCCTGGAATACAGGTCAGTCTTCCGCAGACCGCCGCCATAAACCCTGCCCCGGCTTCATGGCTGACAAGAATAAAATCCATTCCATCGGTTTCCCGGATGGCCTCCATATAGTCGATCATGCTGCCGCTAGGCACCCCGAAAACATAACGGACGCCTATTTTTTTCAAGCTTTCTGCAAATTTTTGAGCCACCGTCATCCTCATTGCCACCCCCATCCCTTGGTCTTCATGGAATAATTTGTTTTTTTATATTTTTTTATCTCATTTCTGCTTTATAATACTATATCAAATTTACAAGATTTTAGATTTTCAATAAAGGAGACTCATGATGACGATTGTAAATTTTCTTGAATTAAAGGATAAATTTGAAATCCAGACCTTCGGGAAATCTCAAAACCTTGATAAAACAAAGCATATCCCCTTTTCCGGGTCACCCCGGAAACATCCCCATGATCCGGCCCGGGTGATATTGATCGCTGACCCGTTTTCCGACAATACCTTTTATTATGAATTCAAGGCCAAGGATATTGTCTTTGCCGAGGACCTTCCCAATATTACCACCCTGGCCGGGGAATCCGTGTCCATGGTCCGGATCTGGGTCAAAAAACAAAGCATTGCCGTCCGGTGCACCCCGTTCATCGTGGATTCGATCCGGCGCATCTGATGCAGCATAAAGCCCATCCCCATGGAACGGTGAGGCAAGCATGACAAACCCGCAGACTCCCCCGGCCATGCCGCAGGTCCATATCCTCAGGGTTGAAAAAGGCTGGCTGGCCGTGGACAAACCCTGCGGGATCAGTGTTCACAATGATCC
>Ga0208373_1001197_pt1 | contig 36365 bp, 35 predicted proteins | sample RifOxyC2_FD_184036 | JGI IMG/M metagenome (GOLD analysis project Ga0208373, IMG submission 184036) | Soil microbial communities from Rifle, Colorado - Rifle Oxygen_injection C2 (SPAdes) | ecosystem: Environmental > Terrestrial > Deep subsurface > Rock core/Sediment | place: Rifle, Colorado... | reverse complement strand
AGATCTCACTAATCATAGACCTGAATTGAAACAGTTTATCGGTACGAAAATGCACCTTCTTTCCTAGCTTTAACCGAAAACCATTTTGTTTTTAGTATACATGATCCTGATCCATAACCAATCGATATTTCAATCTGCCAATTTGGTACTATTCTTTCATCTACATATAATCTAACAACACCAGCTCCTACAAAATCACCCTTAGATAACTTATTTTCTGTTAATAAAATATTTGCTAAATACTTATGCGAAGGACCTCTTCTGTTCTTCACAAGTGCTATTCCTACTTTTATTATTCCTTCTCTTGTTTTTACGCATACAAATTTACCGGCACCACCTAATTCTCTCATCGACTCAATTCTATCTTTACAATCCTCTAATGTCCCTGCTTTTAATTCAGGTAAAGACAATGTTTCATTACCCCCTTGGCCAAGATCAACCAACTCGACCTTAACTTCTTGCTCCTCAGACATAATAAAATAAGATTAAATTTTAAGATTTAAATTTAATATAAAATTCTCTTTTTTACAAATTTTTTTTTATTTCTCCACCTTCGTACTCTTAATACAATAAAATTGCTGTTCATATTGGGCTTTTTTTTCTAAATCACCAGCCTGCTCCAAAGATTGAATGATGTGGATTAATGAATTGGTAAAATCAGGCACGTTTTTCAAAAACACACGATATTTTCTCCGTTCTTCATAAGATCGGTCATTAATATCACTGCACCACGTCCAAAATTGCGGCGTTAAATTCAAATACGCTTCATATTCTTTCGCCGCTTTCTCATATTCTTTATTGCGAAAAAAAGCATCGGCATAAGCTCTTCTAACGTGAATATTCGCTGGATTAATCAAAATTAATTTTTCAAAAATTTTATAAGCTGATTCCGGCTCATCCATAGACAAAGCCACCGCCTCCCAAGCCATCAAATTAACAGTCTCGCCTTCAATACGCTTCAAAACTTCTATTTCTTGCGGCGTATGCCAGCTAAACCGCATCATCAAATCATAATGAAATCTGCTTATTTGCGGATAAACAGCAATTGCATTTTCCAAATATGTCTCGCTATCTTCAAAATAGCCAGCATTATAAGCCATCAAAGCGTCTGTATACCAAGCCTCAGCAGAAACAGGCTTTATCACACTATGATAAGAAACATATACTAAAAATACTAAACTTATAAATAGAATTGGCCAACGAGAATAATTTAATTTTAAAATTTCCACTAATTTAATATTTTTATTAGTCAAAATAATTTGCCATGAAAGTAAACTTATAAATAAAACGAAGTGTACTGTTTCTGAAAATGAGAAAAAATTTTGAAAAAAATAAATAAGCAAACTTAAAATAACAAACTGCGTAACAAAATCTTTCTTTTCAGTCTGAAAAAGTTTTACAATAGATAGCCAAATTACTCCCAGATAAAAAATTATTGAAAAAATTCCAGAAGCCGCTCCGAATTCCAAAATATCATTATGTACTCTATCGGCATTAATATTCAAATCCTCCTCTAGTTCATAAAATTTTTCATTAATATAAGCTGGCACATAAAGCGCAAAATTTTCAGGTCCAACGCCAAGCAATGGATGAGATTTTATTATTTTAAAAGCTGTATCCCAGACAAGAAAACGAACAGAAAGCGATCGGCTATGAACATCGTCAAAAGAAAATCTCTGTACCAAAGGTAAATCATGAATAAAAGGAATTTTTAACGCCGTTATTCCTAAAAATAGAAATAAACAAATAAATAAAATGATTTTTTTCATCGAAATCTGATGTTTTTTAATTAAAAAAATCGCAAAAATTACACCAGTACAAAAGAATCCAAACACAGGCGATCGGCTCTCACTCACGAAAATTCCTCCTAGTAATATCAAAAATGATATCAAAAAAAGAATTTTAAAAACTTTTTTCTTTGTAATTAAAAAAATTAAAAAAACTAAAGGAATTAAAGGACCAAGATATTGCCCAAGAAAATCAGGATTACCTAAAGTTGAGAAAGATCGACCTACAAAAAAATCAGTATCAAAACGTGAAAAAAACGGATCAAATCCAACTTTTTGTAAAATAGCATATAAAGATATTAAGAAACTGCCACTCAAAGACATAAATAAAAAAACTTTTAAATGTTTCACTTGGATATTCTGTAAAAATAAAAAGAAGAAAATTAAATAAAAGACCCACTGAATAAGTCCTTGTCCTCTTTCATACGTGCCATGAATGCTATTAATAAAATGAGGCGAAAAAACAGTTGCTAAAAAAAGCACAAAAGATAAAAAGAAAAACAACAAAAATGTTTTATCTGTAAAATACTTAAGTTTAATTTCCATCTTCCTTTGCAAAACTACTTTTAACGCGAACATTAAAATCAAGAACAAACAAATACTCCGAAAAATCATACTTCTCGGAAAATCAAAATTTCTTGAAATTCCAGTTACAAAAAACAAAGGCAATAAACTAGGAACACACAAAATCAAGACAACAGAAATTTTATTTAATTTTTTTAATAAATTATCGATCACAATATAAAGCCATAATTTAAAATCAAAACCTATTTATTCTTTTTAGGTTTATCTTTTCCTGTTTGGAAAGGTACGCATTGAGGAACCTGTGAAGTAACTTCAGAGGCAACAAGTGAAGTCACCTCACTTGGAACCTGTGAAACGCCACCATCAGAAGTAACATCACTAAAAACTATACTAGTAACTTCAGAGGCAACTTCACTTACAACATCAGAAACAACAACCGATGCGACATTTTCATCACAACGAAAATTAGGAAACAACTTTACTAAATTTTTATCAAAACGCCCTTGATACATATCGGTATCTTCACGAAGATAAAATGTGCCAACACCAACTGCCACTATCAACAAAACGGCAATTATAATGTAACGAACATTATTTTTTGACATGAAAAAATTTTAAAAAATAAAAATATTATCTATATCTTAACAAATTTTTAATAAAAAACAATAATTTTTAACAAAAGGCAAACTATAAGTAAAAAGCTAATAGTTTATTAAGACTGAGATCTCCTCAGAAACCTCTTCATTATTTCCTTTAATTTTAAATATGCCATAATCTTCAGGCTCCCAAATCATTTCTTTTCCTTGTCCCAAAAACTCTCCATTTACAAACCACTCAATATTCTCACTAGCCTTCAAAACTATTTGCATTCCATTCTCATACAAAAATTCATCGCCCTCATGAGGATTCAAAATTAAAGTTTGATCCATTAACAAATTTTTATGATATTCAAAATCATCGTTTGGCAAACCATACTCAATATTTTCTACATTTTTAAAACCTTGGATCTGATTAAATTCAAATTCGGTCTTAAGATTATATTCAGAATTAATAAGCAAATTCATAGCATCATGCCAAATCGCACCAGCTCCAATTTGTCCGGAAACTTCATCCATAGCAGTATTATCAGCATTTCCGATCCATACTCCAACCAAAAAATCCGGAGTATAACCGATCGTCCAACTATCATGATATTCTCTTGATGTCCCTGTTTTTACCGCAACGTTCTTCTGAGCTACATGCAAATTTCCAACTAAACCAAACTGATCAGAAGACGCGTCTCGATCAGTTAAAATTTTATTTACCAATTGTACATCTTTTTCTGCAAAAATTTGCTTATTTTGATTAAAAATATTCTGTCCTGAAGTGAAAATTTTCAACGGTTTCAAATATCCCTTATTTCCAAAAATACTGAAATAATGCGAAAGCTGAAGTAAATTCATTTCTAGTCCGCCCAAAGCTATTCCAAACTGATATTCATCTAAAGTTCTCAAAGGTTCAAACTCTAATTTTTCTAACAATAAATTCTCAAAATCTTCAAATCCAATATATTCCAAAACTTTTACAGCCGGCACATTTAAACTATTAGCTAAACTTTCATGTAAAGTAACAATTCCACGATATTTATAATCATAATTTTTAGGAAAGTGAGCTTGTCCCATGGCTGTTGTATACTTATATTCACGATCATCAACCAAAGTATAAGGCCGCAAATCCATCTCAAAAGCCCTAGCATAAATAAACGGCTTCACAGTTGAACCAATTGGACGGCTTTGCATAGCCATATTTATTTGATCGCCATCAAAATTTGAATCGGAATCGGGCGATCCAACCACTGCCAAAAGTTCATTCTCAGGTAATTTTATAACTACCACCGCGGCATGATGAACATTTTTTTTATACAAGTTTAAAATAGTATTATTAACTATTTCTCGTATTTTTCCAGTTAAATTTTTATCAATAGTTAAATCAACTTTTCCCAGAAAATCAAAATTTAAATTTTTAATTTCAAAAAAACTATCGCTAGAAACATAATTCTGAAATTTCTTTTTCAAATTTTCCACCTCCGAAATGCCTATTTTTTCAAATTTTCTTTGTCCTTGAGCTAAAAATTCTGTCTGCGCTACATTCTCATCCAAAAATGGATTCGAACTTGACGGCGATGGAATTGTTGCCAAAAGTTTCCAAATTTCCTCCTCACTCAAATCAAAAGCATCTTTATCAAAATACAATCTGCTTGCCAAAGATAATCCTTGGGTATTATTACCAAAAAATATTGTATTAATATACATTTTCAAAATCTCCTCTTTCTCAAAATTCATCTCTAAAGAAAGCGCATACAGAATCTCTACAAACTTATTCCTAAAATTTCTTTCATCTTCGTTATTAAGCAAAATTTTCACTAATTGCTGAGTAATTGTGCTTGAAGCTCCGCTGTCTCCATAAAGTAAAATTTTCCAAAACGCCCTCAAAATACTAACTGGATTAATGCCAAAATGATAATAAAAATATTTATCTTCTTTCGAAATTAATTTTTCCGCAAAATCTACTGGAATTTCAGCTAAATAATCAGCATAAAACCCATCTTCGTTTGCTAAAATAGCAATAATTTCTTCAGATCGATCAAGAATTTTCACTGACTGCCTTTCTAAATAACGATCTTGTAAAAACTCAACCGCAAACCTAGTCCAAATCCAAAAAACAATCAGAAAAATCAAAAAAATCATCAAAACCATCGCATTTTTTTTCCAAAAACCAATATTTTTCAACTTAAACATCATTTTGTCATTAAAAAATCTTTAAGTTATTAACTACTAATTACCGATTACGATTAAATTCTACCTCAAAATATGATATAATAAAAAGATAATAAAACAAAAATGCAAAAACAAACTTTTTCAAACTACATCATAAATAAATTCTTTCCCACTTCCCATCATAAACATTGGGGAATAATTATTGCGATCTTTTTAACGGCAATAACTTTAACCACCTTTAATGCCGAGACTTTTCAAGTAAGTTTGATGGGCGCGCTACAAGAGGAAATAGAATTTAACGGAACAGTTTATCCTTTTAAAGATACTTATCTCTGGTCTAACATGGAGTATCAGGACTGGAAAGGAACTGAAGAAAATGTTTATCAAAAATATGATGTTAATAAAATTAAAACCACCTTCCCTGAATTTAATTCAACAAAATATTTAGAAAGTTTAGAAAAAAGCAGTGCTGAGGCCTCAAATTATTGGAATACTTATTTAGTTCCATATAAGTTCACATATGAATCAACACCAAACGGCAGTCATCCTGGAACTGATATTCGAGGGACGCGCAATATGACAATTTATTCAATCAGCAACGGTGAAGTCACAAAAGTAAAAGACAGTGATGGTACAGTTTGTATTAAAACTCCTGAAATTAATTTTGAAGGCCAAAATCAAAGTTTTCATGTATGTTATCTTCACTTGGAATTTAGAACGGTAGCACAGGGAGATATTGTCCAAAAAGGTCAGCAAATCGGTGGTGTTGGTGATAAAGGATTCGCAACCACTCCTCATTTACATTTACAAATAGACAAAGACACGGCTCCATGGCATCCATATTGGCCATTTAGCTCAGCTGAAGCCGCTACTGCAGGTTTATCTTTTATGGAAGCAGTAAATTCAGGTCTTGGTTTTGAGAATATTGAAAAATATACTATCGATCCAATGGATTTTATTCAAAAATATTTAGATAAAGACGCTAATTTCACAGGAAATGTCATCACAGATGCAGATAAGGAAACAAATATCGACACCGCAGATAATTTATCAAATGAAATTGCAACAAACGAAAATTCCGAAAATAACTCATCTGATAATGAAATTAATAGCGAAAATGAAAATTCAACTACAAATGAAATCTCTACTATTCCTGAAGAAATTAATAAAAATAAAGTCAAATTTCTATCTCTAGAAACTCCAAATTACTATCCAGGCAGTAAGCAGAAATTAGAAATTTGCAATCTAGACCAAGATAAACAATTAACGCATAACCTACCGGCAAATCAAATATTTTTAGAAACAACCAAAGGTAAGGTCGAGTTTGAAAAAAATGAATTTACAAGAAGCGATTTTGAAAATGGATGCGTTAAAACAACTTTCATTCCTTCAAAAGAAAATAATGAAATAATAACAATTTACGCACATGATGTTTTGAGCGAAATTAAAGGCTCAATAGATATTTCCAAATTTGAGTTCAAAGATGTTAATGAATCAACGGAAGGTTTTGAAGCAATTTTATACGCATTTGCAAACGGCATTACTACAGGCTATCCAGATCAAACTTTCAAACCAGAAAATTCAGTTACACGCATCGAATCAGTAGCTTTTGTGTTGCGAGCACTTGAATTTGATCCTATAACAAATCCGCAATTTGATCTACCTGATGTCTCAGATCAGGAATGGTATTCGGGACTGCTGGCCAAAGCAATGCAAGAAGGCATGGTCTCTGGATATCCTGACGGAACAATAAAACCAGAAAATCAGGTAATCGGAGCAGAAATTTTAAAAATTTTCCTAGAAGCTTTTGCTGATGTTCATGCCCAAAAAGAAAATGAGCAATGGTACGAAAGATTTGTAGAATATGCTAAAGAAAACAATTTAATTAATGAAAATTTCGATCCTGCTAAACCCATGGACAGGCTTGAAGTAATTGAAATAATTTATAAGGCAAAAGATTTGATGTGATTCGTGATTCATGATTCGTGATTCATGGTTCGTAAAGATCGAATCACGAATCACCATTCTCAATTATTCCACCACCCCTTCTTCTTCAACAACGACTTCTGCTCCCTCGGCATTCTCAACACTTTGGTTATTTTCCTCTGCTTGCAATTTTTTAATTTGCTTATTTCTTATAATTACAGAAACAGCTGGCGCAATTACTAATGATGCAAAAATAACAATAATAATTAAAACCAAAATTTTATAAACAAATTTATTTTTTCCCATATTTTTTTCTTTTAAAAAATGATACATTTAGATACTATCAAAAACTTTCTCAAAAAAAAAGAGACTTGCAAATTATATAAACAAAACGATAACATTAATCGTACAGATGCTCCGCTGGAGCATCTCTCTTTCCCTCAAGAGCTCTCTTTTGCCCTCAAACGCTCCGCTGGAGCATCTCTCTTTCCCTCAAGAGCTCTCTTTTGCCCTCAAACGCTCCGCTGGAGCATCTCTTTTTCCCTCAAACGCTCCGCTGAGCATCTCTCTCCTCTCTCCCAGCAATTTAAAACTGCATATGCTGAAAAAACTCCTCTCTGCAATAACATTAATTTTCTTCTCAGTCCCCTCTCTTGTTTTTGCTCAAACTGAATATTCTCCTACCTACTACAATTTAGCTAATTCAGATCAGCTTTATCATGATGTTGATGAAACTAATGAATATTACCTAGCCCTCCGCTATTTAACCAAAGAAGGAATAATTGAAGGATATCAAGATGGATATTATCGACCTAATGATCCAATTTTACGCGCAGAATTGATGAAAATGCTGATGGATGTTTTTCATGATAATTATTCAAGTCAGGACGAGCTAAGTTGTTTTCCAGATACGCCAAATTTTGAGTGGTACACAAAACGGATATGTAAAGCAAAAAAACTTGGTTTTGTACATGGATTCAAGCATGATGGACTTTTTCATCCTGATTGGGATGCGACACGCGCTGAAGCCGCAAAAATGATTTTGAACACACTTGGAGTTACGCCCACAGAATATGATCCAAATCCGCCTTCTCCTTGGTTAGACTTAAATGGAGATGAATGGTTTTATTCTTTTGCCAAAGTTATTCAAGAAAAAAATTTATTTAATGAAGACTGGACTTATTTTTACCCTTACTGGAAAATGGATCGAGGTCTAGCCGCTGAACTTCTTTTTAGATCTTTAATTATGATCGAAACCGGTATGGAAACTTTTGATCCTGAAGCTATTTCAACCTGGGAATTTGGCGGACACGATACCGGAACTTTTACTGTTGAAAGAGTCAATATGGATGATACGATTTATTTATCAAATGGCGAAACTGTCCGTTTAATCGGTGTTAATCGACCAGATTTTTATGCTGAAGATTGTTATGTAGATGAAGCTCAAGCTTATATAAAAAATAATCTTCTTGGCCGAGAAGTGGAATTAAAAAAAGACGCTTTTGGAGATAATAGAAATCCACAAGAAGAACTGCTTCGTTATGTTTATATTATTGGCGAAGGACACACCTATTCTTTTAATTATCAAATCCTCTATGATGGATATGCCTATTTAGAAGAACCTGATTTATATCAATTTTATTACGATTTTCGAGGAGCCCTAAACGCCGCCTATGCAACTGGAAGGGGTCTATGGAACTCAGGAGCATGCCGAGGAACAACTAGAAGCCTTTATGAACTCCGTAATTACCCAACAGAAGATTTTATTGAAAATTAAATTATATAAAAATTTCAATCAATGTTTTCCTTCAAAATTCACTCCATCGATAAAAATGCTCGTACTGGTCTGATCAAAACCAATCACGGCGAAATAGAAACTCCGATCTTTATGCCCTGTGGCACCAAAGGCACTGTTAAATCTTTGGATCCTGACGACTTGAATAAATTAAATGTTCAGATCCTTCTAGGAAACACTTATCATCTACATTTTCGTCCTGGTGAAAATTTAATTAAATCAATGGGCGGACTTCATAAATGGATGCACTGGGATAAACCAATTTTAACAGATTCAGGCGGATTTCAAGTATTTTCTTTTGGACAAGGAGAAAAAAAAGGACTTGATATAAAAGCCCCAAAAATTACTAACGAAGGAGTAGAATTTTATTCTCCATACGACGGTTCAAAACATTTTTTCACGCCGGAAAAAGCAATTCAAATTCAAAAAGACCTTGGATCAGATATTATGATGGCTTTTGATGAATGCGCTCCTGCTGATTGTGATAAAATTTATGCAAAATCAGCTATGCAAAGAACACATAATTGGGCACTGAAATGTTTTAAAGAATATCAAAAACTAACTAAAGAAAATGAAAATATGGGAACGCTTTTCCCGATTATTCAAGGAGTTATTTTTGAAGATTTACGAATTGAATCAGCGAAATTTATGGCTGATTTGGATTTACCAGGAATAGCCATTGGCGGATTAAGCGTAGGTGAAGGTAAAGAAATTATGTATAATACTTTAGACATTATAAATCCATATTTACCAAAAGAAAAACCTAGATATTTAATGGGAGTTGGCACGCCTGAAGATTTATTAAATGGAGTAGAAAGAGGAATTGATATGTTTGATTGCGTCTTACCAACCAGATTTGCCAGACACGGAACTATTTGGACGAAATTTGGCAGAATTAATGTGCGAAACAAAGAATATACTAATTCAGATAAACCAATTGATGAAGATTGCGTTTGTTATGCCTGCAAACACTTCACTTTAAGCTACATCCAGCATTTATTCAAAGAAAAAGAAATTCTAGGAATAAGATTAATGACTATTCATAATTTACATTTTTTGCTAAATTTAATGGCGGAAATTAGGAAAGCGATTAAAGAGAAAAGATTCGAAAAATTTAAAAAGGATTTTTTAGAAAATTTCGAAATAAATCCTGAAATTTAAAATTATTTTTAAAAATGCATAACGTCATCGTCATTGGTTCCGGAATTGCTGGACTTAATTTTGCTCTTAATGCCGCTCCATATGGCAAAGTCCTAATTGTTACTAAAAAAAAGGCAATTGAAGCTGGCACTAATTATGCGCAAGGAGGAATTGCCGGAGTTTTAAGTAAATATGATAGTTTTGAAAAACATATTACAGATACTTTGGAAGCTGGAGCTTATCATAATGATAAAAAAGCCGTTAAATTTATGGTAGAAAAAGCTCCTGAAGCAATCCATAATTTGATCGAATATGGAGTAAATTTTGCCAGTCATCGCGGTGAAATTTTATTAACTCAGGAAGGCGGACATAGCGAACGAAGAATCGCTTTTGTCGGAGATTATACTGGAAAAGAAATAGAAGAAACTTTACTTAAAAATGTAAAAAAACATCCAAATATTGAAATTTCTGAACATACTTTTGCCTCTGAATTAATTTTAGACAAGAAGAAAAAAACTTGCTTAGGTGTTGAAGTGATAAAAAATAAAAAAATAAAAAATTTATTTGCGAATATAATCGTTTTAGCTACTGGTGGTTGTGGACAAGTTTATCTACACACCACAAATCCTGATATTTCAACCGGAGATGGTCTTGCCATGGCAGAAACTGCCGGACTTAAATTTAAAGATTTAGAATTTATTCAATTTCACCCAACAGCATTTAATTATTGGGGCGAGGCAAAATTTCTCATTTCAGAAGCAGTCCGAGGTGAAGGTGCTTATTTAAGAAATGTCAAAGGAGAAAGATTTATGTTAAAAATTCATCCTCAAGCCGAACTGGCTCCAAGAGATATTGTTGCCAGAGAAATTTATGAAGAAAGCAAAAAAGGCCAGGTTTATCTAGATATCACTCATAAAGATCCAAAAGAAATCAAACTCAGATTTCCAAAAATTTATCAATGGTTAAAAGAATATGAATTTGATTTAACAAAAAATTTAATTCCAATCACTCCAGCCGCACATTATTGTTGTGGAGGAATCAAAGTAAATCTAAAAGGTGAATCTGGTATAAAAAATCTCTATGCTTTCGGCGAAGTTGCCTGTACTGGAGTCCACGGCGCAAACAGACTAGCTTCCAATTCCCTAGTTGAAGCTCTAGTTTTCTCAAATCAGATTCTGAAAGCGACACTGCTGAGCGTAGCGAAGCCACCGAAAGCGACAATTCACATTGTCGCCAACATTGTCGCCAACATTGTCGCCGAGCGCAACGCCACAAAATCATACCTCCCTCTCCAAAAACCCCTAAAAGACAAACTAAATTCTATCCAAACTGAAATAAAAACCATCATGTGGAACAAGGTCGGCATCATCAGAAAAAAAGAAGAAATGCAAACCGCCCTAAAAGAACTTCAGGCTCTGAAAGCGACACTGCTGAGCGTAGCGAAGCCATCGCCGAAAGCGACAATTCACATTGTCGCCAACATTGTCGCCAACATTGTCGCCGAACGCAACGCCACAAACGCCACAAACGAAAAACTAATCGAAACTAAAAATCTCCTCGCAACAGCCCAACTAATTACCAAAGCGGCTTTAAAAAGGGAAAAAAGTTTGGGAGGACATTATTTAATCTCTTCCCTTCACGACTACCCATCCTCCAAGAATCACCATACAAAATACCATAATCAAAATTGCCACTAACTTCTGAGTAGAATTTGATGTAAAAAGCGCAATTGCTCCAAAAGCAGTACAAATAAAATAAAATGCAAATAGTGTTTGTCTTTCTGTAAATCCCGCTTTAATAAATCTATGATGTAAATGCTTTAAATCTCCTTTAAAAGGTGATTTTTTTTCAACTAAAACTCGCCGTAAAATAGTCCAAACAAAATCAAGGAGTGGAAATCCTAAAACCAAAGCAGTTGTTGCAATTTTAGCACCAGACAAAACCGCTAAAACTGCAATAATAAAACCCAAAAACATTGATCCTGTATCCCCCATTAGAATTTTTGCTGGATAAAAATCAAATAACCAGAAAGCCAAACAGACAAAAACAAGAATAATACTCAAATTTGACACTACACTTTGATCAACTAAATGAAAATTTTCTCTGCTTAAAAAGAAAATCGCTAAAGCAGAAATTATAGCTAGTCCGCTTGGCAGACCATTAACTCCATCCATCCAATTCATAGCATTCATCATTACAACTATCCATAAAATCACTAAAGAATCAGCCAAAACTATAAAATCAAAATGAAAAGAAAAAATATCAATTGGTAAAATTATTTGATTTAATAGAACTACTCCTCCTAAAGGATTAGAAATTTCCAAAATTCCGGTCCCTGTAGCTAAAACGATCACTGCGACTAAAAACTGCACCGGCAAACGAAAATACCATTTCAAAGCTTTCAAATCATCCCAAAAATTTACAAAAATTAAAATTGTCGACGCCACAAAAACTCCCCACAATTTCATGTCAAAATCCACAAATAAAAAAACTGTAAGGAAAAAAGCCAAATATAAAATCAAGCCACCAAAATAAGGAATCGGCTTTCTGGTAAGTCCATACTTCTCAGGTTTATCCAAGAGCTGTAATCGAGGAAAATACTTCAAAGCAAACAAAATTCCGATCAAACTTAACAAAAATCCGATAATGGCTGGTAGAATATATTCCACAAAAAAATGAAAATTAAAAATTCTTATATACTTTCAAAATCTCCCCCTCTTTCTTCAAAATCGAAACAAATTGATCATCATAAAACGCAGCTAAATTTTCCTCTTCTTTTTCAAAATGATCAACAATAATCTTACCGCATTTCACTTTTTCAAATTCAATTTTATTTAAATTTATCCTGCAAAATAATTTATTCACAATATCATTTATTGAAATCTGCATATGATTCGTAGCATTATCCATTTTATTCAAATCTTCAATTTTTAAACTATCCTTAATATCAAAACCACCAACTTTAACGCGTCTTAAATTTGACATTACTGCTCCGCATCCTAATTTCGCCCCTAAATCATGCACCAAAGATCGTACATATGTCCCCGAAGAACAATGAACATTAAATCTAAATCTTTTTCCCTGCCCGGATGAATCGTTCAGACGGGTTTCCTTTATTCTATCAAAATTCTCTATCCTATAAACCGTAACTTTTCTAGCCTTTAAATCAACGTCCTCCCCCTGTCTCACTCTGTCTGACGCTCTCTTTCCATTAATTTTTAGAGCAGAATATTGCGGTGGTTTCTGCATAATTTCTCCTTCAAAAGATTTTAAGATTGTCAAAATTTCCTCATCGCCAAAATCAACTTTTCCATCAAAAACTTCTAAATTCCCAGAAAGATCGTAAGTATCACTCTTCATTCCCAAAATCATCTCAACTTCGTAAGTTTTATCCAAATGAATCAAAAATTCCAAAAGTTTTGTTGCTTGCTTGCCAACTGCAACCACGAGTAAACCAGTAGCTAATTTATCCAAAATTCCGCTATGTCCGACCTTTTTTATGCCAAAAGCTTTTTTGACTTTATAAACAACATCAAAAGAAGTGATTCCTGAAGGCTTATCAATCAAAAGAAAAAAATCCATAAAAACATCAAAAAAATTACTATTTTAACTTAATAGATAAATAAAAATAAAACAACAAATTTAAAAAATTATTCCTTTTTCTTGGAGCCTACTTTTTTTACAGCAACTTTCTTTTCAGTGGCAGGTTTCTTAATAACAGCTTTCTTAATAACTTTTTTTGTAGTTTTTGGCTTCTCAGCAGATGAAATATCTTTAGTCTCTACAACTACTTTTCTAGTTTTAGGTTTTTCATTTATCTCTGTAGCTGATGTTAAAATTTTCACTACTTCAACTTCAGTATATTTCTGTCTGTGTCCCCAAGTTCTTTGGTATCTCTTCTTTGCTTTATATTTATAACCTCTGATTTTTTCACCTTTCACGTGATCAAGAACTTTTAATTCTACTTTAGCTCCTTCAACATAAGGAAATCCTAATTTCAAATCATCTTTATCAGAAATTAACAAGACCTCAGAAATCATAACCTTATCTCCAGATTTAACATTTTCGATCTTCTCTATTTCTAAAACATCTTTTTCAGAAATTTTATACTGCTTTCCTCCAGTTTTTATAATTGCAAACACTTTTTAAAATTTTAAATTATAATATATCTCTAAATTGCTCAAAGATTCTAAACAAAGCTCTTCGAAAACGCAAGATTAATTTCTGCTTTTATGAAATTTCCCACTTCAATACTCACTCCACCTAATACTTTTTCCAAAATTTCCCTTTCTTCTTGAGAAAAATTTGTCAGCACAAAACTATGTAAATCCTGTTTTTCTGGAGCATATTTCCCTCGACTTTCCGTTCCAATTCTAACTCTATAAAAATTTTTATTGCCTAAAAATTCCAAAATTGATCTCATGCCATTATGAGTTCCAGCAGAGCCCTCATTCCTTACTCGGATTTTACCAATTTCAAGATCAACATCGTCATAAATCACCATTAAATCTTTCTCTAAATTGATTTTATAAAAATTAACTAAAGCCGCTACTGCCTTTCCTGAATTATTCATATAAGTCAAAGGTTTTATAAAAATCACTTCTTCATCAAAAATTTTATTCTGTGAAATCAAAGCCTCAAATTTCTTATTCTCACCAAATAATGAACAATTATTTTGTTCAATAAATCCATCCAAAGCCATAAACCCAACATTATGACGGGTTTTTGCATATTCCTCTCCAGGATTACCAAGACCAATTATAAGTTTCACTTTTTAAATTTTAAATTTATAATTATTTAAAATTCTTCATCCTCTAAATCGCATTTCCCTCCCTCCAATAATAATCTTATCCCCTGCTTTGGCTCCTACTCTTATAAGCGCATTTTTGATTTTCATCTTTTTCATGACATCATAAACTCTATGCACCGCTTCTTCATTTGTAAAATCAGTCATTTTGACAATTTGTTCTAATCTCGTTTGCTCAACAACAAAAATTTTCCTAATTTTCCTTTTATCATTAGATTTTTCTTCTTCAACTTCATCTATATCATGAGACAAAAGATTTTTCATCTCTACCTTTTTACCCATCCTTTGTTTTTTAGTCAATCGCCTCTTTTCCTTAACAAATTCAGTACTATCAATATTTTCTTTTCCAGCAAATATAATTTCAAAATCCTCCTTTCCCTTCTCCAAATGCGGCTTATAAATCTTATGTTTTTTTTCATCTATTGATTCTTTAATTTGCCGTAAAGGCACATTGCAATGCGCCTCCGCATTGATCATCTCCCATATTTTAAAAATCATCTCCTTAATACCACCGCCTGTTACGGCAGAAATACATAAAATTTTACCTTTTAATTTCTTATTTATTTTTTCCAATTCTTTTATCAAAAATTCCTTAAATTCTTCATCGATCGCATCAGTTTTATTAATTACTATAATCTGCTTTTTTTTCGCTAAATCTGCTGAATATTTTTTTAACTCCTCATTAATAGTTTCATAATTTTCCAAAATATCATTTGATGTCGCATCCAATAAATGAATCAAAAATTTTGCCCGTGTAATATGTTTTAAAAATTTATCACCCAAACCTTTCCCTTCTGATGCTCCTTCAATTAAACCAGGCACATCAACAACCACAAAACTTTCTGAAGCTTTACCGCCAAATTTGCTTAAATCCACTACTCCTAAATTCGGAATTAAAGTTGTAAATGGATAATCAGCAATTTTTGGTCTGGAATTAGAAATATGAGAGATCAGAGTTGATTTTCCAACCGAAGGCATACCAATAATAGCTACATCAGCGACTAATTTTAATTCTAAAATTAAATCAAGTTCCTGTCCTTCCTCTCCTTTCTCAGCAAAAGAAGGGGCTTGACGAGTAGAAGAAGCGAAATGAGCATTCCCATATCCTCCGCGCCCTCCTCTGGCAACAACATATTCATCCCCGCATTTACACAAATCAGTCACAAAACTATTCTCAGCTTTCAACTCTCTATTCTCAGTTTTAATTATCGTTCCCACCGGCACTTCCAAAATCAAATCATCCCCATTCTTTCCCCTTTTATTATTGCCACTTCCTCTCTCTCCACTCTCAGCTTTGAACATTTTTTTTGTTCGAAAATCAGACAAAGTATTCACATTGTCAACTGCGCGAAAAATCAAATCACCACCCTTTCCGCCATCACCACCATCAGGACCGCCTTTAGCAATAAATTTTTCCCGATGAAAACCAATGCATCCATCACCACCTTTCCCTGCCACAGCCGTTATTTTAGCTTCATCACAAAACATAACCCTTCGGGAATTATAAATTATAAATTTTAGATTTTAAATTATTTAATTTAAAAAATTTTTTTCTAAAAAAATTATACCATTAAAAAGTGTCCAAAGGACAACCATAATTTATAATTTATAATTTATAATTAAATTTACGCCTGCCTTATCTCTTTGCCACCATCTCCTCTAAACACTCCAGCAATACGAGTAAATAATCCTTTTTTATCTGCTTTTTGCTTATCATTTTTCACAATTACTTCTTTAGATTCAGTTTTTGTACCAGTCGCTTCATCAATAAGATATTTCATCTTAGAAATTGTTCCTACGTCAACATTCCCTGTATCAAGAGCCTTAGCAACTATTTCAAGATATGGATCATTTTTATCAACTCCTTCTGTCTCTCTGATCCTTTTAGCTAAAACCATTGCCTCCAAATATAATGGATTTTTAGACTTATCAAATGGTCGCCTAGAAACAGGATCACCGTTAACCATTGCCAAAGCCAATTTCTGATATTCATTTTCAATTTCTCCTTTCAAAAAATTACGTTCTTCTGAAGTTATGTCATCTGGTAGTCCGTTAATTCCAGCTAAAAGAGCATCTTTTTCTCTACCTAAAAAAGCAACACTTAAAGCTCCATCAGTCATTTCCAACATAGCAGAATAAGCTTGAGTGGCAATTCCCACATCTCCATATATTGATTCTTCTTTCGCTAAATCATCAAAAAATTTACCAAAAGCATCATTAACTTTATCTCGTAAAGCTATCTGTGCAGGAAGAGGTAATCCTTTAACATAATCAGCTGATGTTAATTTGTCGCGCAAACCTGCAACTTTACCAATTATTTCAGCTAACTGCTTAGCATTAATCTCAGCTAAACCTCTTGTATCTAAAGCTTCTTGGGCTTCAGGTGCTTGAATCGCATTCTGTTGTGCTTCACTATTTCCTTGTTCGGGAGTCATAAAAAAATTTAAGAAATATTTAAAAGCTCTTCATCTAACTTCGCAACCTGTCCTTTATCATCCTCAGAATCTATCTTTTCTGCTTCTATCAACATAGACTCCGATTGTTTTTGAAAAAAATCTTTCATAATGCTTCCAAAATTCTGTACATGTTTAACTCTTTCTTCTTCAGGCAAAGCCATAATCCTTTGTTGAGCTTGAATATAAGTATTCAAAGATTCAGCAAATTTCACCAAGGTCTGCTCATTCATCAACTCTACTGCTGATAAAAACTTTTGCTTTACATCAGCCTGCAAAAATTCAGTTTCAGAAACCAGTTTTTTAACTTCAGCTAAATTCATATTTTTAAAAATTTAAATTCTAAAAAATACTTAATTTTATCCTCGAGGTGTATTCTTATCTTTTTTAGCCTGAGCCATTCTTTGATTTTGTCTTAATAATTCCGTCTCATCAGGTAATATCTTACCATTCGCATCAACAATAACTTGTCTTGTGTTCGCCTCATGCTCTACATATGCACTCATTAACGCCAAAGCATTTGGATCCATAGTAGTAATATCCTGTTCAGCATATTGTTTAGCCATTGTATTAATCGCAGATCGCGTATAACCAAATCTAGGATCACTTAATTCATTTTTATAAGAATCTCTCAATGCTATATATTTTTCAAAAACTGCTTTACCTTCTTTATAATTCACAGGACGTTCAGCGTCATTACTTTCATCTCTAGCAGGTTCAGAATTTACTACAGCTTCAGATGGTGTATTTTGACGATTTTCAACGCGTGCAAGCTCTGTATTATCAGCATTTTTTCCTCCAGGTAAATATGAGAATGCTTCTTGTCTTCTTGCATCAGAAGCATTTCTCCACTCTTCTGCTTTTACCCTTAAATTAGCGAATTTATCTCCTGTTTCTTTAGCTTTTACTCCCGTTTCTGTAAGCTCAGTATCAATACCTCTTTCTAAATTATTAACTTGCTCATTTTGTTCTTCATTTTTCACAGTTTCTTTTTTTTCTTTTTTTCGTTGAATTAAATCTTTTAATCTTCCGATCCCCTGTTTAAAAGCAGGTGCTAAATCAGGTGGATTATTCTGTCCTGGAACGTCCAAATAAATCAACCGATTAGGATCCAAAATTACTGATAAATTATAATTTCGAATTAACATAATAATAAATTTAGTTTGTAAAATTTGTAAAGTTTATAAAATTAAATTTCCTCCAGCATTCCATCTAATTCTGCTAATTTTTCATCATCTTCTTCCTTGCTTTTTGCTTCTTCATTTTGTCTTATTTTTCTTTCAAATTCAGAAATTTGAGCTTTTTTATCGGCAATATATTTATTCAAAGCATTCAAATATATTTGTTTTGCTTCAATTCTTTTTTCTTGATCTTTAATCAAACTAAAATTTGGCCGCATTGGCTTGCTATTCTCATCATATTTTTGCTCAAAATGTTCTGGATCAAACTTATATCCTTTCAAATCTTCCTTTTCAAACTCAGGATCAACACCGGGAAGAGCGACCGAGCTCCCACCACCGCCTTGACCTTGATTTTGACCTCCATCATCACCACTGCTACTACCAGCAACTGGATTTTTAGTATCGTCTGACATATATAAATTGTTAAATTATTAAATTGTTATCATTTTATTTTATCACAAAATCCCTCTTTGTGCCAAACTTTTTTCTTACTTTTCTTAAATTTCCATGCTATAAGATGAAAGAAAAATAAAATCCATAATTCGTGGTACATAATTCATGGTACGTGATTCGTGATTCCCAATCCCCAATTACTAATTACCAATTACCAACTTGCCCGTCCGTAGTGAAACGAAGGCGGGTTACCAATTACCAATTACCAATTCCTTATTCCCTTTTTTCTTTATCCTTTATCCTTTCTTCTTTGTCCTTTAAAAAAAACACAATTCTTCTCAAACATACTCAAATAAAATCAAAACCTTGGGGCGAAGAACTCTGGTTTGCACACACAGATAAATATGCAGGTAAAATTTTGCGTGTTAAAAAAGGACATCGACTTTCCCTTCAATACCATGAAGTAAAATTGGAAACACAATATTTATTTAAAGGACAAATTAAATTGACAATCGGCGCCGATAAAAACAATTTAAAAGAAATAATTTTAAACCCTGGAGACAAAATTGATCTTTTGCCTGGTACAATTCATAGAGTCTATGCTATAAAAGATAGTGAAATTTTCGAGGTCTCCAGTCCCGAACTTGATGACGTTATCAGAATCGAAGATGATTATAAAAGAAAATAATTACCCATTACCAATTACCAACTTGCCCGTCCGTAGTGAAACGAAGGCGGGTTACCAATTACCAATTACTAATTACTAATTACTAATTTAATTAAAATTTATGAAACACTTCCTCTCCATCAAAATTGTCCTCATTTTATTATTTGCTTTAATTTTAGGTTTTTTTGATCTCCCATCTGAGAAACAACAAAAAATCATTCCGAATCTTCCTGAAAGCATTAAGGAAATAAAAGTGAATCTTGGACTTGATCTTCAGGGTGGCACTCAACTTACTTATAAAATAGATTTAAGCAAAGTCGAAGAAACTGATCAGCAAAGAATTACAGATGGAGTAAAAGAAGTGATTACAAAACGTGTAAATGAATTAGGCGTAAATGAACCTAATATATATACCTCGCAATATGAAGATGAAACTCATATCGTTGTCGAGCTAGCTGGAATCAAAGATATCGAAGAAGCGAAAGCAATTGTTGGCAAAGTCATCCAATTAGAATTTAAAGAACAAAAAACGAAAGCTGATGAAAATGAAACAAACAATATTCAAGCAAAAGCAAATGAAACTTTGCAAAAATTATTGACTGGCGAGGATTTTGATTCCCTTGGAAAACAAGTTAGCGAGGAAAATCAGCAAAAAATTTATTATAACAAAAGTGAAAATTTCAAATTTAAAGATGAATTTGTTCAGATCATACAAGAAAATTTAGACAAACTTACGGCTGGTCAAACATATTCTCAAGTTATCAAAGGCTCTAACGGCTATACTTTAACAGAAAGCGGACTTCAGGAACAAACAGGGTTTTTTATCCTTAAATTAAACGAAAAACAAACTCAAACTCGAGAAATTACTCATGATAAATCAGTTGAAGTTAGCCACATTTTAATTTCTCACGCAGATGCTAAAGAGAACACGACCGGGATTTTGAGACCAGAAGAAGACGCTCTCAAACTTGCTAATGAAATCATTGCGCAACTAAATAATGGCACAAGTTTTGAAGAATTAGCCAAACAATATTCAGATGACACGACCAAAGAAAACGGTGGTGTGCTTGAAGAAGCAGTAACAAAAGATAGTGGCTATGTTCCCGATTTTACTTCAGCGGCTTTAGCCTTAAATAGTGACGGCGATTTTACCCAAGAACCTGTTAAAACCGAATTTGGTTATCATATTATAAAAGCAAATAAAATCACGCCAGAATCTACTGAAACAAAAGAAGAAATGGCCTACAAAGTAGATCAAATTTTCTTTTCCGCCGTACCTGATCCATGGCAAGAAACGGCCTTGACTGGAGCGCATTTCGAATACGCGAATGTCGAATTTAATAATTTATATCAACCATATGTCAGCATAAAATTTAACGAAGAAGGTGCGAAATTATTTGAATCCTTAACTGAAAAAAATATTGGCAAACCACTAGCAATTTTTGTTGGCGGCCAACTTATTTCCGCTCCTACAGTTCAAGATAAAATCTCTGGAGGACAGGCTCAAATCACTGGACAATTTTCACTTGAAGAAGCTAATAACCTAGCCAGAGATTTAGTAACTGGAGCGATTCCAGCTCCAATAAGTTTAAGCGGACAATATACGATTGGCTCTGTACTTGGAACGGAAGCATTTAACTCAAGCATTAAAGCTTCAATATTTGGACTCATTGTCCTAGCTTTATTTATGATTGTGTATTATCGAATTCCTGGACTTATCGCTAATTTTGCTTTGGGTATTTATGCGATCATTTTGATGTTTTTAGTCAAAGTTTCGTTGCCACTGCTTCCTAGCGTCTTAATTGCCGGCATTATTTTCTTGATTTTAATGATAAAAATTATTCAAAATGATGAAGATGGACTAGATAAATTAATATCATTTGTAATGGCATCTTTTACTTTTTTCTTCTTGGCATTTTTGCTCGCGACACCGATCACACTCACGCTTGCAGGATTTGCCGGAATAATAATGTCCATCGGTATGGCTGTTGATGCGAATATTCTTATTTTTGAACGCATCAAAGAAGAATTACGTGAAGGTGGCGTATATTCTGCCAGCATACAATCAGGCTTAAAAAGAGCCTGGTTAAGTATTAGAGATTCAAATTTTTCTACGCTCATTACTTGTGTTATTTTAATGCTTTTAGGATCGTCCATCATCAAAGGTTTTGCTTTTAATTTAGCGGCGGGCGTTCTTGTCTCTATGTTTACAGCTATAACTATTTCTTATGCATTTCTTCAAATTTTCAAACATACAAAATTAAAAGAAAATAAATGGTTGTTTGGAGGACTTAGAACTGGACAAGTTTACAAACCTTTAAATATAGATTTCATTGGAAAACGAAAAATATGGTTTGCTATTTCAGGTATAACAGCTTTAATCAGCATAATTGCCTATTTCGTTATAGGATTTAACTTAGGCATAGATTTCAAAGGAGGGACATTAATGGAATTGAGGTTCCCGAGTCCTATTACGAGTGAAGAAATACAAGGCACTTTAACTCAAATAAATGAAAATCTTAATGCGAATTTAGGAGAAAATGAAAAACTCGATTTCAGTATTAATCCAGAAATTTTGGCTAGTGGCGAAAACACATATATTTTAAGATTAAAATCATTAGAAAATACAACTCATGATCAGGTTTTAGAAGAATTTAAGATTAAATATGAAGAGACAGAAGAACTAAGACTGACTTCAATAGGGCCAAAAATTGGAAAGACTATTGCAAAAAGAGCTTATCTCGCGCTTTTTGTCGCTTTGATCGGCGTTGTCTTTTATATCGCTTTTGCCTTTAGAAAAATTCCGCGACATTTAAGTCCCTGGAAATTTAGTCTATCAGCTTTAATTTGTGTGGCTCATGATTTAATTCTTGTCAGCGGAATTTTTATTATTATTGGTTTTTTAAATCCAAACGCAGAAATTGACACGCTATTTATCACCGCACTTCTAACTCTAATTGGATATTCAATTAATGATACAATTGTGGTTTTTGACAGGATCAGAGAAAATACAAAGAATGTAAACAGTCATGAAAAATTAATTGTGGCCACAAATAAATCATTAAATGAAACTTTAGGCAGATCAATTAACACTTCCTTTACCACCATATTGCCTTTAATAGCGATTTTATTCTTTGGAAGCTCCTCAATTTTCTTTTTTGTACTTGCGCTTACTATTGGAATTATTATCGGAACATTTTCTTCAATTTTCGTTGCGTCTCCAATACTTATTGAGTTACAAAAAAAATAATTATAAAATAAATCCTTGGCGCTTAAAAAATAAATTTTTAAGCGCCAAATACCAAAACGCTTTCACACTTCTGCGGTTATAGCTCAATTGGATAGAGCATCGGTCTTCGGAACCGAGGGTTGCAGGTTCAAATCCTACTAGCCGCACCAAACCTTCGCTCTATCGAGCTACGGTTGACAGCCACTCTTAAGGATTTAACGCTTTATAGAAGCTACGATTGTAAAAAATAGTTATTCACCGACTGCTGTAAAACTTTTTGAATATTAGTTTTCAAGTCTGGTTTTAACCAAAAATCAGTATATTTTAAAATTTCTAAATTTTGCACTGATACATCATTAATATATGTTAAATATTTTAAAATAAGTTGTATCGAATAATCACGCACTTTTTCCGGATATTTTTGTCTAAATAATTCTATAAGCTTTGCAACTGTATAACCTTCATATTTTAAAAAATAAGATAAATCAAAATAATCTTTTAAAATGCTTCTACTGAATAAAACACCAATCTTCATTGCTAAAATATCATCACAACTATAAATATTGACTTCTATATTGCTATTTTCAGTAATAATAAGATGTTTGATCCCTCCAAAAAATGAAACCAAAACGCCTTTCCAGGATAGACTTAAAGTATTTTTTTCAATTTGTGTGATTTCACATTCACCAAAAATTTCTTTAAATTCCTCCTCCAGTTTATTAGGATCAAAATTTTGTGATGTCATAAAATCAAAATCTTCAGACTTTCTATGACCAACTTGCAAAGCTAGACCAGTTCCTCCAAAAAGATAAAACCCATATTTATCTAAAAACTCTTTGTTTGTCTTAAGTTTTTCAAAAAATTCCAACTGATTTATAGAAAAAATTTCTGTATGCAAAATTAAAAATTTGTTAATGATTTAATAGCTTTTTCTTTTATAACTGGATCTAATCTAATATTAAAAAATCCAGAAAACAAATTCAAAGATCTTTTATCCCACATGCCTTTCATAGCATTTCTAACATTTCTCTCCAAATCTTCTCTGCTATAATTCTTCAATACCCACCTTATATCTTCAACCGACCCACGATTAAAAACTGTTGTTATGATTATATCCTTGTCTTTTTCATAATCAACTTTTGCATAATGAATAAGATGCTGAATTGAATCTGGAAGAATCATAAATTTTGCTTTTAATACATGTATATTATAGCAAAATATATAAAAATAATGATACTAAAAAACCTCTTTTTTTAAGAAAAACTATACTTCATTAAGGAATAATTTGCGAAACCTAATTAATTAAATTATCTATGTTTATAAAGCTTGTGCCGCAAAGCAATATAAAACATAAATTATAAAATTATTGTTTTTTATGCGGTATATATGCCGCAAAGCAATAATAAATATAAAATCTCAAATTATGGCTTTATGCGGTATATATCTCCAAATCTTCAAGACCTTTAAATTTTATTTCTATTTTAAATTTTTTAAGCGGCTTTTTTGCCATGTATTCGCCATTCTGTAAGCAACTTACGAGAGTAGCCAGTCCTATCTGGTCCTATATCTTCAATAAATTTTCCCCCATAATAAAGTTGCCAATATACATCCAATATTGAAGTACCCACTTTTAACATTTGTTGGAGATTTTGCGCAGATGTATTAATAGGTTCCCTGACTACAATTCCTCTAAAACTCTGATCTTGAAAATAATGCAATAAAATAATTTGGAGTTGTTTAGGATTAATAATCCCTCGTTTTAATAACATTAAAAGCAAAGGATCAATATCCTCATCTTCAATAAAATAATCTTTATATTTACACTTATTTTTCACGTCATCTCGTAAATCACTCCAAATTTCTGATAAAAATTCTATAAAACATTTTTCTGGATCAAATAATTTAATTCTTTTTTTCAAAAAATCCAACAAATTACAATCATAAATAGGCAAATTAATTGATTCACACGACCATTCGTCCAATTTAGCAAAATCATCACACTTTATAGCATCCATTAAATATATTTTGATTTGCCTTAATAATGATTCATATAATAACAACATTAACTCTCGTCTAGTAATAGAAATTAATTCAGCTAATACCGCGGGATCTGCTAATAAGAAATCTATTAATTCTTTATTAGCAAAATCGTAACTTTCTAAAGCTTTTCTCACTTCATCAGTAAAACCTGAAGAGAAAGCATAACAGCCAACGCGCGGTCTTTGCTCAAATAATTGAGCAATCATAGGTTCATCATTTCTTGTTTTATTCTTTAATCTCACGGTTGAAGGAAATATCTCTCCAGTACGTCCAAAAGCTTTTCGCAAAACAAATCTTATAGCTTCAGCAACTAAAAGACGCACAGGTAATATAATTTCTTCATTTTCATCATCTATTCCAGGTAGAATTCTTGCTACAAGAGCATCTTGATCAATTGCATTTACAGTCAACAATTTAGCTGGCAACAATCTTGGCATAAAAATAATTTAAATACTACCAGAATTTAAAATAATACTATACATGTTTTTATGCGTACGTCAAATTTTTAACCACTAAAAATATCATTAAACTATTTCCAAAATTTATTTGACAAAACTAATAAATATATTTTCTTATCTCCAAAAATCACTTGCAGGCAAAAAAAAATAAGAAGAATATAAAATATATTATTCATCTAAATTATTGGAAGCATTCTCATCTGTCCACGGATTCGCTGTTCGAGATACACCATCGTATTCATCCCCTCTCCGACCTTCATTACCAAAACCAGCACCAACAACAGAAACAACAGAAATTGATTCAATTACTGTTTTAAAAGAAATATTAAATAGATTAAAAGATAATCAATTATCTTGTGCGAACGAAATGACTGAGGAAGCTCGAATTGTACTAATTTACACCTTAGAATCAGATATAGAAAATCATGAAATGATATCTAATCAAAGAACGCCTGATAAACAAAAATTTAGCATCTGCGTCGGATTAAAATTCTTATTATTTAATAGATTTAAAATAAATTATTATGATTTTAGGAATAAAGCGGCGGAAGAAGTACAAAATAATAAAGAATTTTTAAAAGAAAGACAAAAAATTTCATTTGCCTCAGATCAACTACTTGATATAACTATGTTTGCAAGATTTATGGCAAGAGGAGCATTTCATATAATAGAGCGAATCGCTGAACCCTGATTAAAACGTTTTAGGAGACATCCACCAAATAAGCAATTCTCACTCTTCCTTTTTTCGATGAGATTTTTCTAATTTTAATTTTCCCAATTTCACCTGAATTTGAAATATGGGTGCCACCACAGCCACAAATAGAAAAACCTTCAAAAGAAACAATTCGGGCTGATTTCCCAGCTGGCGCGAATATTCCCATTTTTCTAGCTTCTTCAAAGGATAATTTTTCTTTCTTAAGCAAAAGTTTTTCTTGAATTAAATCATTAGTAATTTTCTCTATTTTCAAAACTAATTCATCTGGACTTACAACTTCCCCCTCATACTCAATATAAGGACCTTCAGGAAAATGATAACCTTTTATAGGTTTTAAATTACTCAAGCCGGCCTTAGAAACAGCGCAATCAATTAAATGACCAGCAGAATGATTTTTGGCATTGATAATTCTGCGTTTTGAATCAATTTCTAAATCTACAATCTCATCTTTTTCAAAATTTCCGCTTTCAAATTCTCCGAAATGATAAACCACGCCATTTTCATCCAATTGCACCTTGGAAACTATGAAAACTCCTTTTCCCGAATAAATCTTTCCTTGATCGCAAGGTTGTCCTCCACCCTGAGGATAAAAAACTGTTTGATCAAGAATGATTGCTTGACCAAATTCAGTATTTTTGATTTCCATCACTTTTGCTATTGCCTTAAATAAATAAGTATCTTCAAGATAAATTAATTTAGTCATAATTTTAAAAAATTAAAGAATAAATAATTTTTACTGACGAACTTAAATATAATGTTAAAGCATATTTCCTTTTTAATCAAGAGGTGTTATAATAAAAACGTCAATAATTATTGACGATCTTATGAAAAACTTACTCCAAAAACTAGGTTTTAACTCAAAAGAAATTAATGTTTATCTTGCTTTGCTAGAATTTGGCACTCAACCAGCTTCAGTTATTGCCCGCAAAACAAATTATCCAAAATCAACGGTCTTATTTTTATTTAACAATCTTATAAAACAAGGTTATGTACGCAAATCTAATAAAGGCAGAACCCAATATTTCTATGTTGATCCAGAAGATTTAAAAAAAGCCAAAGAACAAGAACTTCATGAACAACAAAAAATTCTAAAAAAAACCATCCCGCTTCTAAAAGAATTCAAAACACCATTTTCCTCAGAACCAAAAGTAACTTTTTACGAAGGAATTGATGGTTGCAAAAAAGCTTACTTAAAATTGCTTGAAAGCAAAACTGAAATCCTAGAATTTGGTGCACACAGTGATCTTGTCTCAAAATTTGGAGAAGAGTTTATGTCTGAATTTATCAACTTACGAGTAAAAAATAAAATTTATTTAAAAGCCATTTCCAAAAAAGATAAAATCCACAAAAAACTTAGTAAATTTGATAAAAAACATCTGCGCAAAATCCAATTTTATGATCCTAAAAAAGGTAATCTCTACTCCTCAATCGCAATTTTTGAAAACAAAGTTTTGCTTTTAAATCTATACAGAGACGCATTTGCTATCTTCATAGAAAATGACGAAGTCGCAGAAACCTTAAAAACGATCCATAAGATGCAATGGGGAAAAACTGGCGTGCCAGCCGAAGCTCAAGTGTAACGAGAGCGAAGTCTTGGAGCGGGTGACGGGAATCGAACCCGTATCATCAGCTTGGAGGGCTGAGGTAATAGCCATTATACGACACCCGCATAGAAAGCTAGATGTATAGCGCTATCTAAAAACTAGCATATCGGGAAGTATTCTAGCTAAATAGAATAAAAAATCAAGAAAAAAGTAAGATAATGTTTTAAACGACAATTTTGACAAAGAAAAATATTTATAGTATTTTATTTTTCTTATTCACTCACATTAAAATTATGCCACATCCATTAAAAACCTTTAACGAAGCAGGTTATATTGAATTAACTAAAGATTTATTAAACAGAATAAAAGAATTAAATTTTACATTACCTCCAGCAATTCTAGAAAAAGTAATGGAATATAGGCAAAAAGCAACAGCTTTATTACAAGAAAAGGCTAATAGCAACGAAGCAGGATCGTTACTAAATTCTACTAATGAATTACTATCACCATCTCAATTATCTGCTTTCGTTGAGGCATTAGAAGCAATAAATCCAGATTTATCAAATGAATTCCTGCTTGCCTGCAAAGATTTATTACCTAATTTAATTCAAGCCATAGCAGAAGTTGGAGAATCTTTAGAGGGAATTTTATTAGCTAATAATCCAATGGGACATGTAGATAATCAATTACTTAAACGAGAAGCTGTTGATCAAATCGTTGTAATTATTAGTCTTTATTTTTTAAATCAATATTTACAATTATTGATGTTAGGCAATAACGACTTAGAAATCATACCTATAATTATTATAAATTTAGCTTTTTCTTTTTACACAATCGGTGAAATGCTAAAAACTCGCCAAGAATATCAGGAAATATGCTCCATTATGCCAAAAGTAGAAAATAAAATTCGAACTTTAAATGCTGGAACAAGAGTAGCATCCGTAAATTCTTTATCATCAAATGAAATACTAAATCTTTTTTATTTAGTTAGAGATGTAGAAAGATATGCTACTAATGCTAAGGAAATAAAATTTGATGAAGGAGGACATCAGCTTCCACGACCTTTATTAGATCATTTAAAAGCATTTGCAGAACAATTGAAGAATTTACAGCCAATTTCATTAGAAAGAAAAAGATAATGTAATGATTTTGATATCCAATTTTCATTACAGTGCTTTATTTCCCCAAAAGCGTAAAAACAAAAATAAATGTAAGCAAAATGCCGAATAATCTATCTAATATTTTCAATTTTCCAACCCTTTTATTAGAAAATCTTATCTCTTCTATGTCACTTACCGCGTGCCAAAAAATCAAAAAAAACTCAAAAAATTATCGCTACCTAAATATTTTTAGGTATTATCTAATACGCCTGATGAAATAATAGGTTTTAACTGTTCTAATTGTTGTAAAAATGCTTGTAAATGAGGTGCTAATGGTGCTGGAATTTCATCATGCTTTTTATCTTCAAATGCTTCACCAGCATATCTCTCTACTGTTTCAATCAAACTAAATATTGCTAAAATTTGATCTGACGATAATAAACTTACGTCCGTTGTTTCAATCTTAGCATTTAAACCTACAACTTTATCTTCTATATCTCTCATAAGAGAACATATTTCTTGATATTCTTGGCGAGTTTTTAAGATTATGCTTAAGACATAAAGCATAATAACTAAATTAACAATAATTATTTCTAATTCGGTATTAGCATAGTTTAAAACTAAATATTTATTAAAAAAATATAAAAGAATAGCCGCACTAGTATAAAAAGAGGCTTCGCGCTTTAACAATTGTTTGCCCACACAACTCATTGGATTACCTACGTGTAAAATCTCCTCAGATTGGCTAGCTGTGATAGCACAAATTAAATTAGGCAATAGCTCCTTACAAGCAAGCAGGAATTCATTTAATAATTTCGGATTTACAGCTTTTAAAATAGCAACAAAAGCACTTAATTCAGAAGATGATAATACCTGACTCTCAGAACTCAAGAGTCCTTCCGTCTCCTCGTCAGCACTTGATGATAACGATGACAACATCATCTCCCTATACTTCATCACCACGTCTATAATAGTTGAAGGTAAGATAATATCTAATTTACCTACTTTCATAAACAAACACTCAATCGACCTGATCTCATCTGCCGTAGTTAATGGTTTCATTTCATTGTCCATAATTTTAATTTAGGGTTTAATTTAAAACTTAAAAATTCAGGATTACAGTGCTTTATTTTCCCAAAAGCGTAAAAACAAAAATAAATGTAAGCAAAATACCGAATAATCTATCTAATATTTTCACGGTAGCGAAATTAAGAAATATAAATTTGAACTATTAGCAAAATACTAATAGTTCAAATAGGCCTAAAAATCAAATAAATATTTAAAAAATCTATTTACAAAAATTTGAAATACTTACTTAAACAAAAAAAATATTATCATACCAATCATACGAGCCTGATTATCTACAACAATTATCATTCAATAAACTTACTGCGCAATAAAAATGCGGCCGCTTTCCCAAACATCTCCCTTAATCTAAATTTTTCAATATCCAAATAATTATCATCCTCCAAAGCCACTCCATAAGCATTCATATCTAAACTTCTGGCAATATAAACGGCTCGATTGACATGAAATTTCTGGGTCGGAATAATTAAACTGCTAATTTCAAAAATTTCTTTAGCATTTTTCATGCTTTCAAAAGTGCTACTACCTTCGAAATCAATTAATAAATCTCCTTCAGCAACACCTTTTTTTAAAAAATACTTTTTCATTGCCAAAGGCTCATTATAATTCCCATCAACTGCCCCGCTGATTAAAATTTTTTCAGCTTTTCCTTTTTCATAAATTTCCAAAGCATTCAAAGCCCGATCTTCCAAAACATCACTTAACGTTCCATCACTATAAACACTCGCACCCAAAACCAAAACCACTTCTGCTTTCAGTAAATTTTCCAAATCATCATCCTGAAATTTGTTCAAAATATAATTTTGACTTAAAATATCAACATAAATGTTTATAATTAATAGCGGAGTTATTAAAAAAGTACTGAACATAAAAAATATTAATAGATTTCACCCTTATCATCATAGTTTAAAATCCAAAAACTTTAAATTCAAAATGCAACATTTAAAATTAAAATTCTTATGTTATGTTTATTGATATAATCAATCTAAAATTTTTTCTATGAAAATCCTCTCTTTCATCGCTCCTCAAGACTACCAAGACCAAGAATATGGCGATAGCAAAATGGTTTTGGAAGCCAATGGCCATGTCGTAATAACTGCCAGCACTGCTTATGATGTTACTGGCAAATTTGGTAGCAAAACAAAAGTTGACGTGCTTCTTAATGAAGTGGAAGAAAAAAATTATTCTGCCATAATTTTCATTGGTGGACCTGGCATTTATGATTATTTTGACAATCAATTATGCCAAAAACTGGCCAAAGAATTTTATAATGCCGGTAAATTAACTTGTGCGATTTGCGCCGGACCATCAGTTCTTGCTAATGCCGGAATTTTAAGTGGCAAAAAAGCCACTTGCTTTGAATCAGAAATAGAAAACTTAAAAATCAAAGGCGCAAATTATACGGGAAATGATGTTGAAATAGATGGGAATATAATTACTGCAAATGGTCCGCATTCAGCCATAAAATTTGGCGAAGCAATTACCGAGATATTATGAATTTTTAATCAACTTTTAACAAAAATTTTAACTTCGTTAAAGAATTGTTAAAAATCAAACTGACATCCTAGACAAAATATTGCTTTGTATCATCGCTATGATTAGGTTTTTTTGATATAATTATCAAATAGAAGCTAAAAATAGCCTATGTCAATCTTGTTACGCGCCAAAAAATTAATCGCTATTTTTGTATCTATAATTTTATTTACAAACATATTTATTGCACAAGCTAATTTTGAAGATTTAGACGTTCTTAATTATCAAATCAGCAACGATAGTGAAACTTGGTGGTATACGGAGGATAATAAATGGTTTATTGCTGTAAACGATTCGCAATCTTCAAGCCTTAATGAAATCAAAAAAAATATCTCCGTTTTTTCCTCAAATCAAGAACAACTTTTTTTAAAAGCATTTGAATCAGCAAAAAATAATCAAAACCAGCAAAATTCTCAAGATCAAGCCATTATCAAAAATGAGAAACCAATTCTAAATATTACCTCTCAACCAACACCATTAATTGACGGTAGCGGTTCGGTAATGTTTCAACTAAAAATTTCTGATGCGAATAAAGACACAACCGCAATCAAAGTAGCTTATTCCATAGATGATAAAACCTGGTCAAATGCCGAAATTAAATTAGCAATCTGTGACACTGGCGATATTGCTATAGATAAAGAAACCACCAATTTTCAAATAGGTAAAAACCTATCAATTCCAACGAGTTTAGGCGAGGTAAATCTTTTTATTATCTGGGACAGCCAAGAGGATTTAAGCAATTACGAAGGTAATGTCAGACTAAAATTCATTCCTTTTGATGGACTTTCTTATGGAGAAGAAATAGAAGCTGGAATTTTTCAAATAGATAACAAAGCTCCAGAAGGACTGACAAATCTTTTTATTAATAGCATCGGAACAGATATCGTTCATTTAACTTGGGATAAAATTCAAAATACGGCCGAAGTTGATAAATACGAAATTTTTTATGGTGAGAATAAATTACTGGTACAAAATCAAGACAGCTCAAAAATAAAAATTTTGCAAAAATCAACTAATTCAATTTCTGTTCAAGGATTAAAAGCAAACACTCTATATTATTTTGCCGTTTCCGCTAAAGATTTTTCTGCAAATACCAAATTAAGCCCAATTGTCAGCGCTATTACTTTTCCTCTAAAAATAACTAATGAGGAAGATAACAATCAAAGCGATGATAAAAATAATGCTAGCGAACCTAATAACGAAATAATTAATGAATCAAAAATAAACGAAAATAATAATTCAGAAACAAACGATCAAGTTATTGCTGATTCAAATATTTATGAAGCTTATGAACAAAGTCTAAATTTACAAATAAATAAGTGCGCGCAAACTGATTTCAAAGACCTAAAAGAAGATCATTGGGCAAAAAAATTTATAGATGTCCTGCATAATTTTTGCATTAATGGAAATCCTGTAATCCAAGGTTACAGCGATGGAACTTTTAAGCCTGATCAAAACATATCAAGATTTGAACTTTTAAAATTACTTTTAACTATAAAACAAATTGATTTAAAAAGTGCGATTACTACAGAAAAAGTTTTTTTGGATGTAGTTAAAAATAATAACGATATGATCGCGCAAGTTGTTTACAAAGCCTATGAAGTAAAAATTGCTGATGGCTACAGTGATGAAAAATTTTATCCCGATAAACTGGTCAATCGTGCTGAAGCCGCAAAATTAATCACCAAAGCTTTGAATTTGAATGAGCAGGAATCGAATTTCAAAAATTTCACAGATTTGCTATGGTATCTACCTTACATTTATGAAGTATCAAAAAACGACATAATGTCAGGCTACGAAAATGGAAATTTCGGATTAGAAAATCCCTTACTTCGATCAGAAACCGCAAAAATTATTTATGTGATTATGGAGAGAGAAGGAATGATAAAGGAATAAGCAATGAAAAATGCCAGCCCGATATTTTTCATTTTATTACCCCTCCCCCTAAACATTCTTCCCCATCATAAAACACCGCAAATTGCCCACTTGCAATACCCTGATCATTTTCATCTAATTTAACATGAATGGCGCCTGTAGAGACGCATTGTTTACCCGCCGAAGTTTCAACGAAGGGGGGCAATGCGTCTCTACCAGGCGCCATAATTCCACAATTATATATCTTCTCCCCATGCCTCACCTTAATCTGCAATTGCCTTTTTTTCGGCATATATCCTTCAAACCAATTTAATTTATGAACAAAAAAATTGTTCCTTTTTTTATCTTCACTGTGATAACTACTTGATATATAGATAATATTTTTTTCAATATCTTTTTTCACTACATAAAAAGGACCTCCTCCTAAATCTAGTCCATGTCTTTGCCCTAAAGTGTAATACCAAAATCCAGGATGCTCACCTACAATTCTTCCTGTTTCGAACTCAACAATATCGCCTTTTTTCTCGCCCAAATGATGTTTTATAAATTCCTTAAATTTAATTTTTCCTAAGAAACAAAGCCCTTGGCTGTCTTTTCTATTTTGATTTGGAAGATTAAATATTTTTGCAAAATTTCTCACTTCTTCTTTACTCAAATGCCCAATTGGAAAAACGATTTTCGATAATTGTTCCTGACTCAAATTACACAAAAAATAAGTTTGATCTTTCACCAAATCAGGCGATTTTTTCAATAAAAATCGTCCATTGCGCTCAAAAACCTGTGCATAATGTCCACTAGCAACTTTATCAAAATTAAATTCATTTTTTTTCTCTAAAAACACGCCAAATTTAATATGATTATTGCAAAGCACGTCTGGATTAGGTGTCAAACCTGCTTTCACCTCCTCAATTGTATAAGAAATAATCCGATCAAAATATTCCTTCTGCATCGGCACAATTTCTAAAGGGACTTTCAAATTCTCGCAAATCTCCTCAACATATTTCAAATCCTCTTCCCAAGGACAAGAACCCAAATATTGCAATTCATCTTCCAGCCAAATTTTCAAATAAAAAGCTTTAACCTCATGCCCCTGCTCCTTCAAAAGCGACAAAGCAACGCTGGAATCCACACCGCCAGAAGTTAAAACTGCAATTTTCATTTTAAAAAATTTCTTCGGAATTTAGAATAATAAATTTAAAATTTATTTATAAAGCTGACTATGAGTTCCTATAGCCACAAATAAAACATTGCCAAAATTATCTTCTTCAAATATTGCCCGCAAATCACCAGTAATATTTACACTTTTTTTATCTTTAAATTCACCATGCAAAAAATGGTTATTTAGAATCAAACAAAATTTATCCTTTTCAAATAATTTTAATCGAGTTTTAAAAGCAATTTTGAATTTTTGCGATAATTTTTTAAACTGCTTCTGAAAATTACTAGTAAAATTTATTATCATTATAAAGAATCAAGAAAAAAAATAGCATCGTTAGTGTTATCAAAACTTTTGATTTTACCGGTTTTTTTATCTTTTTCGCTTTGTTTTATCGATTCAATAAAAAAATCGCTATAATTTGACTGTTGTTCCTTGGCTATTTGCATTAAATTTTTTAAAAAATTTAAACTAATTATCGCCCCAATTTCTTTATTATTACTTAAAACAATCTTATAGCTAAAAACATCTTCAAAAACCTCTCTAGGTTTGCGTTGAAGCTCAGTAATAGTAGTCATTGGTAATATTGAACTCATATAATTATCATAAAATTATACATAACATTATTATGTTAGCATATGTAAAATTATACGTCTAGAAAAAAATTCTAAAAAACCTTCATTTTCAATTTTTCATTAATTTCACCCTTCCAAACAGACATTCCCCTCAATCTTCTCTCCTGTATCAATTTCAATTTCAACTGTCCTGCCCAAAAACTCATGTATTACCTTCCTATCATCCCAAGGAATTTTCTGACCTTTAATAATTTGAATTTCTTCGCATCCTTTCCCAGCTAATAAAACCGTATCGCCCTTCATCGCCATCATTAATGCTAGATGTATCGCTTCTTTTCTTGACGCAATTTTCCATAACCGATCGCCTTCTTTACGATTAATTCCCTGCGCAATTTGATTAATAATATCCATTTCATCCTCATCATAAGGATCATCATTAGTCAAAATAATCATATCAGCATATTTATCCACTACTTGCCCCATTATCGGACGTTTCTCTTTATCTCGACCACCTCCAGTACATCCAAAAACTAAAATAAGCCGACCTTCAGTCAATGGCCGATAAAGAGAACAAAGTTTGGTTAAAGAATCAACTGTATGGGCATAATCAACTATCACAGTATAAGGCTGACCGACTTCTATTCTTTCTAATCTTCCAGGTAAAGATTTAGCATTTTGAAGAGCAGTTTTGATGGTAGTTAAATTAATGCCGTGAGCAATACCAATCGCTGATGCCAAAAGGCCATTAGCGATATTAAAACTTCCAACTAAATTCCAAGTTATTTCTTCCTGATTATTAGGGATAGCTAAAATAAAAGTTGATTTTTCAGAATCAAGCTTAATATCTTTTGGATAAATCGTACCGCGATTAAGCCCATAAGTCATTTTTAAATCAGCTTCATGCTCATTAAATTTGTCATAATATTTATCATCCTGATTTAAAATCATTACTTTTGAAATATTTGGTTTGCGTTTCATGCCATTTAAATCTTTAAAAATTTTTTCTTTAGCGGCAACGTAATCTTCCAAACTGCCATGATATTCTAAATGATCTCGATCAATTTGCGTTAAAGCCACAGTATCGAAATTAATTCCCCAAATTCGCGACTGAGAAATCGCATGAGAAGAAACTTCCAAAACCGCATACTCACAATTAGCTTCCACTGCTTTTTTTAAAAAAGCCTGAAATTCAAACGGACTCATAGTGGTTTGTTTAGAAGTATTCACCCATTTCTCCTCTCCAACCTGAAAATTAATTGAAGTCGCCATTGCTACTTTTTTTCCAGCCGCTTCCAAAATCGCTGTCACCAAACTGCAACTCGTAGTTTTACCTTTGGTTCCAGTAATAAATATCACATTCAAATAACGAGATGGGAACATATAGCGAACTGCGGCGAAAATAGCTCTAAAGCGATGATAAAGCATACGAATTGGACTGTTTGGAGAGACTTTTGAATTAAGAAGAGATTTGAATTTTTGAAGCATAGATAAAATAAAGATTTACAAAAATATACTATCAGAAATGGAAAAAATTGAAAATTTAATTCAAAAAATCACAAAAATAATATTTTGTTTTGTAGGGAAGGCAGATCTGCCTTCCCTACAAAACAAAATATTATTTTTG
>Ga0208373_1001195_pt1 | contig 36372 bp, 41 predicted proteins | sample RifOxyC2_FD_184036 | JGI IMG/M metagenome (GOLD analysis project Ga0208373, IMG submission 184036) | Soil microbial communities from Rifle, Colorado - Rifle Oxygen_injection C2 (SPAdes) | ecosystem: Environmental > Terrestrial > Deep subsurface > Rock core/Sediment | place: Rifle, Colorado... | reverse complement strand
GCTATAAGCAGAGATTTTCCAAGCTTGAAAAAATCTCTGATATCTACCTGTAACAGCATCAAAAAAAGCATAGCAGGAAGCAGATATTTTTTTGTATTTTCATATACCGCATCTATCGCTTCGTTTTGTTCAAACAGACCCAACGAAGCAAAAACCATGCTAAATATATAAATTAACACAACTGCAGGGATGTATTTAAAAAATTTCAACCTTCCCTTTTGCTCTACTAAACTAATAACTGCCACCAAAAGAACAAGTGTCAAAAGATATAAGAGCGGTGAACTAATCATTTATGCTTTGGGTACACTCTGCACCCTTAAAACCGCTCACATGAGAGCGTAGTTCATTCATAAACCTAACCGATGGGTCGTCTTTAAATGTTCTATACTTTTTATCGACCTCAAGCCACAAATCACTCTTTTCAAAACATCTGTACTCATAGTGCCCTATCAGGTACTCAATAGTCGGAAACATTTTCTTAAGCTCTTGTACCAGCTCTATATTGGCTCTTAACTGCTGCGGTGTGAGATTGTCATTAGAGTTTTGTCCGCCAACATTTTCTATCCCTATGGAGCTGTAATTTAGCCCTATCACATGTCTTGCCATATAATCTAGCGGCATCAGCTGATGTACCGTACCGTCACGATCTACGATAAAGTGAGCAGAGACATTTACAGCTCCGCCGTTTGCGATTTCAGGTCTGTCGCTTGGAAGCGTTTGTGAAGTAAATCTTGAGAGCGACTCTGCAAAATCGTCTATCGCCGTATGATGAACTACAATGATTTTGGGAACTATTTTTATATCTTTAACATCCAGATTGTAATGCTCTTTGATATATTCTTTTGTCTGCTGAACTCTAACTTCGCCAAACTCAACGGGAGTCTGCTCTATTTTTAGCGCAAAAAGAGAGATAGGTATCAAAAAAGAGAGAATTATAAAATTGTACATGTAAACCTTTTTGGATATTATACTACAACAAAAAATAGGAACTGATATTTGGCAAAGAGATACATCATTTTAGATACGGAAACAACGGGAACAGGCGAACTAGACAGAGTAATCCAACTTGGTTTTATGGTTTTAGGAGAGAAAAAAGTAGAGGTTCAAAATGAGTTTTTTAGCTCAGATGTTCCTATAAACTTTGCTGCGATGGAAGTTCATGGAATCACTCCTGATATGCTTAAGGGCAAGAGTACATGCAAAGAAAGCGCATCATACAAAAGGCTTTTACAACTCAACACAAATGAGAACTATCTCATAATTCACAATGCAAAATTTGATGTAGATATGCTCAAGAAAGAGGGATTTGAGACTCAAATGAGGGTAATTGATACGCTTAGAGTCGCAAAACATATCTTTCCAAACGAAGAGGCACATAGACTTCAGTACTTTCGCTATAAGATGGAGTTGTATAAAGATGAGCAAAAAGAGGCTGACGCACTCGGCATAGTAGTCAAAGCACATGATGCCATCGGCGATGTTTTAGTTTTAAAACTGTTACTTAGCAAATTGAGAGAAGCCGTACAAGTGCAGTTTCCAAATGAGAACCCTGTTGAGAAGATGGTTGATTTAACTATGACGCCTATCTTGATAAAATCGTTTAACTTTGGGAAATATAAAGGAAAAACGCTGCAAGAAGTTGCAACAAGCGATGCACCTTACCTTAGATGGATGCTTAGCAACATGGAAAATCTTGATGATGATATGCGTTACTCTATCAATACTGCCTTAGGTTCTATAGGAAACTAAAGAGTACAAAAAGCACAAGTGCGATAGAAGCACTTATGAGAGCATACGGTATCTGTGTTTTTACATGCTCTATCAACTCACAATCACTCGCCATCGCAGATATGACAGTCGTATCTGAAATGGGCGAGCAGTGATCTCCAAATACGCCGCCCGATATTACAGCCCCAATGCAAAGAGCAACATTTGCATCCATAGCAACCGCCATAGGAACGGCAACGGGAATCATTATGCTAAATGTTCCCCAGCTTGTTCCAGTTGAAAAAGATATAACGGCTCCTAGTAAAAATATAACCCCAGCCAAAAGATATGGACTTAAGTTTTGATTTGCAAGCGAAGCGAGATGTTCTCCGGTTTTTAGGTTTGTTATAACCTCGCCTATGGCAAACGCAAAAAGAAGTATAAGTGCGATAGGAAAAAGTTTTAAAGCACCGTCAACAGATATTTTGCCCCATCTCTTAAGAGTCATGTTCTTTGTTCCGACATAGTAAAAAAGCATAAAAAGAAGCGTTGTGAGCATTGTGTAAAAGATAGAACTTGAACCGCTCCCTTTTATGATATCGCCGCCACCGGTGATATACATAAAGAGAAAAACTAAAACTATCATCAATAGTATCGGTAAAATCATATAGAACATATCTGCATGTTTTGTATCATCATGAGAGCTTACTGCGGCGGAGATTGTTGCATTTTTCATCGCACCGATATCGATGTTAAACCAGATTGCCGTAAATGTGACAACAAGAGCAATCATGGCATAAAAATTATAGAAAATCGCATCCATCAACAAAGAGAGTGGATTTATATTTATAGCGTTGAGTGTTACTTGAGTCGTAACAAGTCCTAGCAGAAGCGCGCCCCAACCGTTGAAAATAAGAAGAGAGCAAATCGGTGCAGATGTTGAGTCACATACAAATGCGAGTTTTGCATTTGGGATTTTGTATTTTTTGCAGAATGGTTTTCCGACAGCACCCGCTACTAAAGATGTGATAGATGACTCCACAAAAATAACAACTCCGATGATGTAACTCAGAACAAGTGCTGAACGAGGTGAAGAGACAAGAGCTACTCTGTTTTGCATGTAATCGACAAAACCCTCGATACCGCCTGATTTCTCGATAAGCTCCATAATACTTCCGACTAAAATCGCAAAACCCAAAGTTTTTAATACCCAAGCCTCGCTAAGCATGGAGAAAAAAAGTTCAAAAACGGCATATAAAGAGGCATAAAAAGAAAAATTGCTTAGTATGAAAACTCCGGCAACTATGCCGCCTAGAAGCGACAAAATCACATTTCTGCTATAAAGTGCCAGAGCGATAGCAAGAAGTGAAGGAAGAAGAGAGAGAAAGGAAGCTTCTATATTAGCCCAATCAAAATTCAATTGACAATAAAACTAAACCTGCTCTGCCAAAGATTTCTTTATATGGATCGCACTCTTTTTGTTTTATCTCTTTAAACCCGAGTTTTTTGTAGTACAGAAGCGTTTCCAAAGAACCGATTTCAACTATTGTCTGTGCGATGCGATAACCTTTTAGTCTGGCATTAAGAAGGCTTTTATGCATAAGCGCTTTTAAAATACCGACATCCATAAAACCCTCCAGCTCCTCCATATAGTCAAAAACAAGAGTTCTATTGTTAAGAGCAAATCCACAAATGTCCATAAGTCCTAAGTACTCGCTATCTTCGCCGTTTACGCCTATCTCACTAAGAGAAGCTAAAAAAACCTCTCTTGTCACAAGCCTCGGCTCATAGCTGCAAAGTGAACCTACACTTTTGCCGTCAATCTCCGCAATTAAAAAATTACTAAAATGGCAGTTATATTTTGCTGTTGTAGTTGTTAATTTTTCTAAATAATTTAAAATTTGCTTCTCATCTGCACTCTTAAAAATCAAATCGTAAATACCGATTTTTTTATCAGCCCTAGTGCTTTGTAAAATCATTTGTGCTAAAAACGGGGCATCAGCACTAGTTGCTTTTCTTATGTTAATACTCATAAACTTTTTTTCCATATCCAAAAATTAATCTGTTTCATATTTTAGTAATAGTAACATACTTTATGGTAAAAAGTTTCTTAATTCTTATAATTTGTAAAATCTTTCTATTTGCCGACGAACAGATAGTTCTCGTAGTTGCAGATGATTTTAATTCCCAGAGAGCAATACTTAGCTGTTTTGAAAACAATAAAAAAGTTTTTGACTCATTTGAGGTAAATCTCGGCAAAGGCGGACTTGGTCACGGGCTTGGAGAGGTAGAGTTTTTACATAATCCTCAAGAACCTCTAAAACAAGAGGGCGACAAAAAAGCCCCTATAGGCATCTTCACTCTTGAAGCCGTGTTTGGCTATGAAAAAGGGATAAAGACAAAGATGCCATATCTTTACGCTAGTGAAGATCTTATCTGCGTAGATGATTCTGACTCAAACTTCTACAATAAAATCATTAAAACACCAAAAATTATGCCAAAAAGCTTTGAAAATATGAAAAGAGACGACGCTCAGTATGAGTTGGGCATAGTTGTAGGACACAACAAAGAGCAGATAAGAGAAGCTGGTTCTTGCATTTTTTTACATGTAGAGAGCGCAGAAGATGCACCGACGGCTGGATGCACCTCTATGAAATTAGAAGAGATTACAAAAGTAATCTCTTGGCTTGATAAGAGTAAAAACCCTACCCTTATACAAGTCACAAAACAGCAGTTAAGTCAGATATCAAAGCTGTATCCGAATCTTAAGTTTTAATTCTCTTCTTTGCACATGTAATCTTTTGCCGTTATTCCCATCAAAGAGAGACCTACACGAAGAGACAAACCAACCAACATCAAAAGTTTAAGGAGTTTTGCTTCATCCTCTGTTCCGATGATTCTGCAATCATAGTAAAATTTATGCAGTGATGCGGCAAGGAATTTTAAATACTCAGGGAGCTTTTGAACTTGCCTTGAAGCAAATGCATCTTCCACAATTTCAGGAAGCAAAAGTGCATCAAACATAAGGATATCGGCATTTTCATCTAAATTTCTCAAACTTGAAGACATTATCTCATCTTCACTCAGGCTGCTTTTTGAAATAATTGTTTTTATTCTTGCATGTGCATACTGAATGTAAAAAATAGGGTTTGAGCTATCTTGTTTTTTAAACTCAGCCAAGTCAAACTCAAGTGCCGTATCGCTCTTTTTTGAAGCAAAAATAAATCTAAGCGCATCAGAACCTATCTCTTCAACTATATCACTCATAAGAATAACATTGCCTGCACGCTTGCTCATCTTATACGGCTCGCCGTCTTTTAAAAGACTTACCATTTGAGAGAGGAGCACTTCAAGTTTAGAGCTATCATAGCCCAAAAACTCAACTGCAGCTTTTACTCTAGCAATATAGCCATGGTGGTCGGCTCCCCATATATTTATGTAGTGAGCATAATCTCGCTCAAACTTTTGATTGTGATAGACGATATCACCAGCCAGATATGTAGGACGACCATCCTCACGAACTACTACTCTATCAGAATCATCGCCCCTTTGGCTCGATGCTATAAAAATTTTATCATCTTTTTTATAGATACCATCGCCCATTTTAACCATGACTCTATCCCAATCATCATAAAGAGAAGATTCATAAACAAAAGTATCAAAGAAGATATTTGTGTCTGCCAAATCTTTTTTGATAATCTCCATTACACCGTCTTTAGCCCAAAGTGCAAGCTCTTTTTGACGAGATTCATCAATTAAAATCTCTTTGCCAAATTTCTCTACAGCTTCTTCTGCCAAAACAGATAGATACTCTCCGCGGTAGTAACTCTGAGGATACTCAACCTCTTGGCTTAGTATGCTTGAACGTCCTTCTAACTGAATAGAGAGTCCCAAAAGATCTATCTGATTTCCTGCATCATTTACATAATACTCAGCAGTTATATCGTAACCTAAGTGTTTTGCTAGTCTATAAAGAGTATCTCCATAAACTGCACCTCTGGCATGTCCGATATGAAGCGGTCCTGTTGGATTTGCACTCACAAATTCTAAAAGAATCTTCTCTTTTTTATCCTGTTTTGCAAATTCATTTGGATTTTGCAGAGCCCATGCAGCATACTCATTCAAGAAGTTTTCACTAAGGCGAAAATTTAAATAACCTTTTACATGCTCAACACTGCTAAATATATCGTCCTCTTGAAATGAAGACGCTAATTCTTCAGCTATTTTCATAGGAGACTCTTTGAGCTCCTTTGCCAAAGAAAAGGCGATAGGGGTGGCAAAATGCCCAAAAGAGCGATCTCGGGGTTTTTCTAAAACAACTTCACGACCAAACTTTTCGCGCAAAAGCGCAGACACTCGTTGTTTCAAAACTTACGCTTGTTGTGAAGTTTTTGGAGTTTCAGTAGATGCAACAGTTCCAGTCGGCTCTACTTTTTTAGCAGGAGTATCATTTTGAGCAGTTTTTATTTCTGCCTCTTCAACATCATCACTTTTCATCTCTTTTTTAAAGCTTTTAATACCTTGACCAAGACCTTTTGCTAAATCAGGTATTTTTTTCGCACCAAACATTAAAATAATAATTCCAAAAATTAATAATAACTCAGTTCCGCTAGGCATACTCATTCTTTTATTCCTCTTCTTTTAAATTTAAGTCAGAAATTATAGCCAAATTAGCTGTAACTTCTCTTATCACGCATATTTTATTATGCCTTATTACATATCTTCCCAATTTATCACAAAATCATTAATCTCATTACCTGGAATTTTAACTTTTGCTGCATTTGCTATCACTTTTAGCGTCTCTGCAGCTTCTTCGATGTTATCGTTCACAATTAGAAAATCATACTCGCTAATTCTCTGTATCTCTCTTTTTGCCATATCTATTCGGCGTTCAATCACTTCTTGTGTATCTGTTGAACGGAATTCCAATCTTCTTTTTAGCTCAGAGAGAGTAGGAGGAGAGATAAATACAGATGTAGTAATATCACCAAGTCTATTTACGATAGTAGCATTTCCTTGCACATCTATGTCAAATATAACTAACTTGCCTGCCTTTAGTGCCTCTTTTACAGGCTTTATAGATGTCCCATAGTAGTTGCCGTGAACAACTGCATACTCTAAAAAAAACTCCTCTTCCATATCATTTTTGAACTCATCTTCATCTACAAAATGATAATGAACGCCGTCTATTTCACCATCTCTCATAGAGCGGGTTGTCGTTGAGATAGAGAAGTAACATTCACCCAAATCACCTATTACTTTATTAAGCAGAGAACTCTTACCTGCTCCGCTTGGACCGGAGAGAACTAAAATAGCACCTGTTTTATGATTCACTACTGATCACCTAAAGTTATATTAATATTTATTTTCATCCCTTTTAAAGAGGCAGCTACTTCCTCATTTGATAGTGCTTTTAAAAGTTTTTTTAGAGCTTCAACGCCATCATTTGAACTGGCATTTATCTCTTTTGGAATTTCTGGAACTTCTGCCTTGGCTTCTGATTCTTCTATACTCTCATCAAATCCTGCTTGCTTATCTGCTTCGCTAAACTCTTCATATGCTACTTCTTCACCGATTGCAATCTTCAAATCTCTACTCGTTAAAGAATCAATATCCATTAACATATCTTCATCTACCTCGCTCTGTAAATCTTCATCACTTAACTCTTTTACCGCACTCTCTATCTTAGACTCTAAATCTTCTAAATCATCAGCTTCTTCATCATGCACAGCTTCTTCCGAATTTTCTTCTTCTGAGTTGTCTTCTTCTAAAGTATCCGAAAACAAATCAGAATTTAAATATTCAGAACTCTCTTCATCAAGCTTTTGCATCTTATCATCATCGTCATCTTCTAAAGCAAAATCCTCTTCTATATCTTCCTCAAGCTCTAAATCATCTTCAGATTTTAAATCGTCCTCAACTTCCAATTTATTATCAAAACCAAAATTATCTTCAACTTCCAACTCATCTTCAAATTTAAATTCATCTTCCAATTTATCATCAGACTTGCTAGTCGGAGTCTCTGCCGCAAGGTCTTCAAATCCTATCTCATCATCGTCATCATCCAACTCTAAATCATCACCCTCAAGTTCTAAATCTTCAAACATGTTATCATCTGTATCATCTTCAACTTCCAAAATATTTTCTTTTGCTTGAGAACTCTGCATATCTGCCAAGCCTGCTAAATCAAACTCTTCTGAGTCAAACTCTTCCATATCGCTCTCATCTAAAAGATTTTTTACCTCATTTAGCTCATCTTTATCAAGAACGCTATCTGATTTATCTTGAGTTAATTCTAAATTATCAAAATCTTCCTCTTCATCAAAATCTATATCATCATCAAGATTTTCAAAGTCTATATCATCATCTTCTTCTAACTCATAACTATCTCTGTCTTTATCACTTTCTTTTATCTCTAAATCATCATCTAAATCTAGACCCTCTAAGTCATCTAAATCGTCTAGTTCAGCAATCTCTTCGCTCTCATTTAACTCTTCAATTTCCTCATCCAAAGACTCATCCAACTCTTCAAAATTACTGCTCGAATCTAATTTATCAAGATTAATCGTATTAGTCTCTTTTGCTAAAGTTATAAACAACTCTACTAAATCCGTAGGAAGAAAAGGTTTTTTAAGTATTTTAGTAAACTCAGGAGCCGGTTTTGCATCTTTTGAGCAAATATACAAAGATTTGCCGTACTCAATCTTATCTTTTAGCTCGTTCATAGCATCTTCGCTATATAGAGCGTCATCAACAATTAAAATATCATAATTTTTGGATTCTACAGCCCCGACACTCTCTGCAACATCAAGCGTATTCGAGGTTTTTTGCGCACTTAAAGTTACCAATTTATTGACTACCGGGTTATTGTTTAAAAGTAATATTTTCACTACATGTTCCCTTTTGGAGGCTCTTTTGACATTATTGTATCAAAAAAAACTAAAAAAACATCTCTAAAAAATTAAAAGCTTCTGCCATCTGTCCTTTTAAAATAAACATTATTGCGCCTAATGTTGCAATAATCACGGCAAAAGAAACCATAATCTTAATAGGAAAACCGATAACAAGAAGGTTAAACTGAGGCATTGTTTTCATGAGCATTCCAAAAATAACATCAGCGAGCCAAGAGAGTGCAGTTATAGGAAACGCAATCATAAAACCTACCAAAAACATATTTGAAGTTGCTTTTATGAGGTAGTTGAAAAAATCCTTATTCATCAAAAAACCGCCAAGCGGAATATGTTTCAATGATTCATCTATAAAAAGCAGCATCCAGTGGTGCATATCTATTGCAAAAAGAATCATTAGTGCAATGAGAGAGAGAAATTGCGAGATAATAGGCATTGAGATGCCTGATTGCGGATCAATAGCACTTGCCATTGAGAAACCCATCATGAAAGAAATCTGCCCGCCAGCAAAAGTTATAACATTAAACGCAAGCTGTAAAATCGTTCCGATTGCCAAACCAAAGAGCATTTCGCTCAATATCGCTATAACTATGCTTGGAGCAGTTATCGGTATGGAGAGCGGCGGCATGGAGGAGTAAAATACGATGGTAAAGAAAAATGCCATTGCTGCTTTTACTTCCATCGGGATACTGTTGTGAGAAAATATTGGCACAGCCATAAATAATGCACCGAATCTAAAAAAAAGAAGAATAAAACCGACTACATAAGTATCGCTAAAAACTTGAGCCCAGCCCATCTTGCAAATCCTCTTAACTTACTTTTACTAACTCTTTGTTGATAAGCTTATAAACTATATCACATTTATGTGCGAGATCTTCATCATGTGTTACAAGAATCATCCCTGCGCTATACTTTTGCAGATACTCAAAAAATATGTTCATAACTTCATTTGCAGTTGTTTTATCTAGATTTCCGGTCGGTTCATCTACGAAAAGTATGCGAGGCTGTTTAGTTAAAACCCTAGCTATTGATACTCTCTGCTGCTGTCCGCCTGAAAGCTCTGTCACTTTTTGAGCGAGTGTTCTTTCAATATTTAATCTTTTTAAAAGATTCTCATCTACGCTCTGGTTTGAAAGTATTGCAGCTACTTCTAAATTTTCTAAGGAACTAAAGCCTTTAAAAAGATAGTGAGATTGAAAAACAAGCCCGAGTTCATCCCTTTTTATCTCAGAGAGTCTTTTTTTACTCATCTTTGAAACTTCTTCGCCAAAGATAGAGACACTCCCCTCATCCGGCTTTAAAAGTGTTGAAAGAATGTGAAGCAGAGTAGACTTTCCGCTTCCGCTTATTCCTATAATTGCTATGGATTGACCACTTTGGAGTTCAAGAGAAACATCCTTGAAAAGTTCATAATCATAAGTGTGTGATAAGTTTTTTGCGCTTAGTAAATTCATAAGAGGATTATAACTAATTTACTCAATTATCGTATATATAATTGCACCCTTGAGAGTGAATTATAGTATGCGATAGAATAGATTTTTTGAGCTGTTTTCGTGTGGAAGCAGGAGTTTATGCAGTACTTCTGAAACTTTTGTGTAGTAATCATTACCGACAATACGACCGTTGTAAGCGTTGATGGCTTCTTTATTGGAACGATGTTTTTTATAGCAATTCCATAAAATCCCAGAAGCTACATTAAGGTTTATCTGCTCATTTAAGAGATCATGAAGCGAAATCTTCAGACCCTTAAGTACTTCCTTGTGAACATTGTTAACCTGCATTAGTCCAATATCAAAACTTGGATAATCATTTTGATCTAAAAAACTAATTACCTGTTTTGCTTGAATGATATCTTTACTGTAAATTGAAACTACTTTTGTATAAGTAATATGCTGAATATCTCTGCTTTGCAGCATAAGATACAGCATATCTGCCTGCACTTTATTTAGTTTTTTGTAGTTGACGGAAACTACCAGAGGATTATGATTACTCTCAACTTTTGAGATAGCATAAAGAAGCCTCGGATCTATTCCATGGGATTTGCCTGTGCTCATCCATATATTTGTAGCAGCGTGTGCACCTACTACCAAAACTATCCATAATAACAAGATTCTCTTCATTCTTCTAAATCCCTTGATGCAAAACTGCCAATAAAAATACTAAAGCAAAAACAATTCCCTTTTTTATAAATCAAAAATGAAACTGTTTTTTTAGTTGCTAAATATTTTTTTACACCCTTTTTTTGAGCGATTGCTCAATTTTTTTGCATAAACTCTCTCAATCAATTTTTTCATAATATAAGCACTATATCCATGCATATAAAAACCAAAAATTCTAGCTACGGCATACCCTCTTCCAAGAGCTATAAGAACTCCTCGTGAGTTGATACTGTGTTCTATTAAAGGCTTATTTGAGATAAGATTATTTATATTTTTAGCACACAACTCAGCCATCTGCTCTGCGGTATCTGCAGTCGGAGGCACAACCTTGCCGTTATTGTATATCGTTGTGCAGTCGCCTATCGCAAACACCTCGCCATAATTTTGAGATTGAAGGTAGCTATTTGAAACTATATAACCTTTCTCATTTTTATCAAGTGCAAGATTTTGCACCAAACCATTTGGCTCTATACCGCCGGTAAATATCATGAAGTCCATATCCAGAACTTCGCCGTTACTTAGCTTTACACTGTTATGCGTTACCTCAACTACTTTTCTATCGTTTTTTATTATAACATCAAGATCTCTAAGTCTCTTGTCTGTTTTGCTATATAGCTGCTCTTCAAATCCACCTAAAACATTTTTGGCAGAATTAATCAAAACAATATTTAATTTTCTACAAATAAAATTATTTTTCTTATAAAACTCTTTTGAAAATGATGCCATTTGTGCTGCAACTTCAACCCCGCTAAGTCCGGCACCTGCAACGACAATATTTATAGGAGTACAGCTTACGCCGCCCTCATCAACCTTGTGAAAGAGCGACATCTCAAATTTTTGTTTAAAATACATAGCACGATGCAGTGCTTTTATACCATGTGCATATTCACGCAGACCGATAACATTTGCCATAAACTTTGTACGTGCACCAACTGCAATTACAAGATAATCATAAGTGTACCTTTGAATACATGTAATAATTTTTTTATTTTTAAAATCAACATTGCTCACTTCCTGTTTTAAAAAAGTTACATTGGAGTCAAAGCCGGAGCAAAATGTAAAAAGGTCTACAGTAACTTGTGCGAAATCTTCTTCATTTGCTATCAAGTCATATACATCTGTCTGCATAAAATGGTATGGATTTTTATCAAAAAGGAGTATCTCATTTTTTGGGTTTTTTGCCAATTTTTCAACTGTTCTAAGACCTGCGTAACCGCCACCTATAACAATAATTTTATTTTTGTCCAAAATTGACCTTAATAGTTATTTTATTAAAAATTATATCATCTTATAGCGGAAATTAAATAGATTGTGTAAATTGTAATGGAGTTTTTATATGAAGAAGTTTATTTTAAACGGGTAAGGATAAATCCTTAACCCATTTGAGCCGCGACTTCAGCAGCGAAGTCGTCAACTTTTTTCTCGATACCTTCACCTACTTCAAGGCGAACGAAATCTACGATCTCAGCAGTTCCGCCTGCTTCTTTAGCAGCCGCTTCAACAGCCTGTGCAACTGTTAATTTGTCGTTTAGAACGTAAGTTTGATCTAAAAGAGCAAGCTCTTTGTCTAAAGTCGTGTTATCATCAATAAAACGAGCTAATTGACCGGGAACAATTTTGTCCCAGATAGCTTCAGGTTTATTTTGTGCTCTTAATGTCTCTTTGATTTCTGCTTCAGCTTTAGCCAAAACTTCATCAGTTAATTGGCACATTGAGATAAACTGAGGAACATTTTTAAGAGGTTTTTTCAAACGAGAAAGTTCTTCATTCTCTTTTTTTATCGCTTCAATTCTTCCGATTGTCTCAGATGTTACAAAATCCATATCAAAATCTCTAAAAGATAGAGTTTTTGGCTTCATTGCAGATGCATGCATTGCAACATTTTTAAGCATTGGACGAAGTGCATCAGCAGTTTTTTTGCTGTCACATTTAGCAGATATGATAACAGCTATACGGTTGTTTGAGTGAATATAACCGTTAATCGCAACTGTTTCATCATCGGCTTTGATTGTTTTAAAACGGCGAAGTTCTATCTTCTCACCGATTTTTATAACAGCCTCACTAAAGTATGTTCCAAATGCAGTTGCTTTTAAGCTCTCAACATCAGCAGGAGAAGTTGTATAAATCTCTTCCGTTGTTTTTAAAACTAAATTTTTGAAGCCCTCATTTTGAGCAACGAAGTCAGTTTCTGAGTTAATCTCAGCCACTGTAGCTTTAGAGAAGTCTTCTGCAATTTTAATACCTACAAGACCTTCAGCCGCAACACGATCAGCCTTTTTAGCTGATTGTGCGATGCCTCTCTCTTTTAACCATGCAGTCGCTTTTTCCATATCTCCATCACACTCAACAAGAGCTTTCTTACAATCCATCATCGGCGCATCAGTTGCTGTGCGCAGATCTTTTACCATTGCTGCCGTAACTTCCATAATTATGCTTCCTCTGTATCGAAATCTTCTACTTCAAGAGCATCAGCATCTACAGACTCATCTGCTCCTACTTCTTGCTGTATGTCATCACGACCGCCGCTTCTTAATGCTTTACCTTCGTTGATAGCTTCAGTCATTTCACGACAGAAAAGTTGGATAGAACGGATAGCATCATCATTTCCAGGGATTGGGTAAGTGATAAGGTCAGGATCACAGTTTGTATCAAGTGGAGCAACAACCGGAATACCTAAACAACGAGCTTCTAGAACAGCGATGTGCTCTTTTACCGCATCCATAACGAAAAGCATGTCAGGAAGTTTTTTCATATTGCGGATACCGCCGAAATAGATCTCAAGCTTCTCTTTTTGGCGAGAAAGCATAAGTGCTTCTTTTTTAGTTAAAAGGTCGATTTGTCCATTTTCTTGCATCTCAGAGATAACATCAAGTTTACGGATAGATTTTTGAATAGTTGGGAAGTTTGTAAGCATACCACCTAACCATCTGTTGTCTACATACGGCATTCCACAAGCGATTGCTGCATCTCTAACAGAAGCGCGAGCTTGTTTTTTTGTTCCAACGAAAAGAACTGTTTTACCCTCAGCTGCAGCATCTACAACGATTTGGTATGTGTTACGGAAGTAACGAAGAGTTTTTTGTAAATCTATAATATAGATATTTTTACGAACACCGAAAATATATTTTTTCATTTTCGGATTCCAACGACGTGTTTGGTGTCCGAAGTGTACACCACACTCTAATAAGTCTTTCATAGTTACCATATAAGGTCCTTTAAGGGCATTTTTCAGCCAGATTTTTGTCAGTTAGCTTTGGTAATATCGGGCAATTTTCGCCTATAAAGGGAGTTGCACTGACTTTTGATACATACCTGTGAATACTTCTTTGGCTTTATCTCGCGGCAAAGAAAATCCGCGAATTTTACCCAAAAAATATTTAAGTTAAGCTTGCAACTCTTGAAGCTTTTTCATAACCTCTTTTGCATGCTCTTTTACTTTAACATTTTTCCAGATAGCTTTTATAACGCCCTGAGGATCTATTATGAGGGTTGTACGAACTATCCCCATGTACTCTTTGCCGTAGTTTTTCTTTAACTGCCAAATGCCATACTCTTGCAGCATGGAAGTTGACTCATCGCTTAGCAGTGTTACCGAGAGGTCTTTTTTCTCTATAAAATCACGGTGTTTTTTCGTACTGTCGGCACTTATGCCGATTATGATTGCATTGAGCATACTAAAGTCAGGTGCTGCATCGCTAAAGTCACATGCCTCTGTCGTGCACCCCGGAGTGCTGTCTTTTGGATAGAAGTAGAGAACTATCCATTTCCCTCTTAAGTCTCTTAAGCAGATCTCAACATCATCTTGATTTGGCAGACAAAAGTCGAGTGCAACGTTATCTATTTGTACCATATATTATTTCCTTAATTTTAAAAATTTTCTTTTGTTTTTCCGTTTATCATGGTTGAAACGATACCATGTTCCTCTTTTGCATCTGCAAAAACCACCCCTGCAATGTGGAGCGGAACAAAAATCAATATAAAATTATAAACCAATTCATGCATGTCTTTAAGAGCGCCTACAGACTCTTTGCTAAATCCTATCTCTTGATAAAAATGTATTGCAAAACCACTTATCGTCATAAATAAAATTACTGCATAGAAAATATAGTATGATATTTTTACCGCTTTTTTATGTATGTTTAGCGAGGCAAAATCCTCTTTTTTACTCTCATCTCCAAAGAAGAGAAAGATTCTATAAATAACTAAAAATGCCAATGCATATCCAAGTATTATATGCCACTCCCACATGCCTGCACGAATCGCTTTTGCCAATATCTTCGCATCTTCGACAGCTATATCCGTACCCATCGCAGAGAGTTTACTCATCAAAATTTCGGCATTCGCCTTATAGCTAAGAAAGGTTTTTCTTAAAAAAACAGTTCCAAGCAGACCAAGAATAACAATCGCATTAAGCCAGTGCCAGATTCTAAACTTCAATGTATATTTCATTATAAACTCCTAAACTTCCAAGATTTTAATATACAAACATCAAAAAGTAGACCCATATTCCGGTAAGCGAAGTAAGAAACACACCGACAAATGTTATTAGACCCATTTTCTTATGTCTGTTTGATTGTAGCAGTTTTTTAGCCATAAAAATAGTCACTCCCCACACAATCAGAGCAATGACGGAAATCACTATATGAGAGATAAGTACCACAAAAGCGTAATCGTAAGAGATGCTGCTTCCTTGCATAAAACTCTTGAAACCGCCGCTTACTCTTACCCCGTACTCAAAATATGAGAGTACGATAACGGAAAATGCAAAAATCAATATCTGAAAATATGCATGAACCTTATATTTTTTTTTCTTTGCGAAATAGATTGCGACAGCTACAAGAAACGGTAAAAGAGAGACAATCAATGTTACTAAATCCATAAAAAAAGGAGCACGCGTTCCAAAAAAACCGCTTTGAAACATATATCCTGTATTATCAGCCATCATTTAGCCTTTCTCTTTTTTTGTCTATAAATATACCACGAAGCTAATAAAACCAAAGCAAAAATAACTATTATAGTTATTTGATTTAAATAATTTTCTACTAATTCTTGATTTTCTCCTATCATATAGCCTAGCATCACTAAGATAAAAGCCCAAATGCTTGCTCCTAGAGCCGTATATATCGAAAATGTAATTAAATTCATATGTGCCAGCCCTGCAGGTATTGAGATAAGCTGTCTAATACCCGGAATCAATCTTCCTATAAAAGTAGAGATATGCCCATGTTTTGCAAAATAGTTATCCATCTGCTCTATCGTGCTCTCGTTCATAAAAAAGTATTTTCCATATTTGCAAAGGATTTTTTTGCCAAGAAGAAGTGCCAAATAGTAGTTTACAAATGCTCCTGCCATAGAACCGGCCAGCGAGCTTATCATTATCATCATGATTCCCATTTCGCCTTTTGATGCTAAATATCCGGCAGGAACAAGCACTATCTCACTTGGAAATGGGATAAATGAACTCTCTATCATCATAAGCAAAAATATTCCCAAATAACCCCATTCAAAAATAAGATCAACCAAATCTGCCGCTAACTCTTTAACCATTTACTGCCTTTAGAGCATCTTGAATCATCATCTTTGCCACATCTCTGCTTGAATGTTCCAAGAGAGCCTTGCTTTTATCCTCTAGATTTTGCCCTAAAATTGAGATTAAAATAGATTTCAAATCACGACCTTCTCTCTCACACCATCCTAAATCATTATCGACTATAAATTTCGCATTATAGTATTGGTGATCAGAAGCTGCATGCGGAAAAGGGATAAAAAGCGCCGGTAAGCCGTTTGCACACAGTTCCCAAAGCGTACTCGCACCTGAGCGGCTTATAGCCAAATCTGCCCTTGACATAAGAGAGTTCATCTCTTTGGTAAATCCGTAAATCTCTGCTTCTACACCTAAGTTCTCATACTCGTTTTTTACTCTCTCAAAATCTCTTTCGCCTGCTTGATGGATTATTTTTATCCCCATCTCTTTAAGCTCTTTTGCCACACTTAAAGCCAAATCATTTATAGCTTTAGCACCTTGAGATCCGCCTAAAAAGATAACGGTTTTTATCTCTGTCCTAACTCTTGCACTCTTAAAAAACTCATCTTTAACCGGATATCCCACAATAAGCGAATTTTTGTCATACGCGCTTATAAATCTTTTAGCAAAAGGCTTTAAAAGAGCGTTTAGCCTGCCCTCAACAGCATTTTGTTCATGTATAAAAAGCGGAATAAATCGACTAAGAGATGCAAACGATGCAGGAGCGGCAGAAAATCCGCCGACACTGTAGGTTGCTTCTATATTATGTTGTTTAAGAATTTTTCTCGAAGCAAAAAATGCACGTATTACAAGCCAGAGAGCCTTTAGCTTTGCAAAACCTTTTTGATTTACGACACCTGTTGTTTTTAAAAAATAGACATGGCTAAATGTACTATGCTCTTCAAAATATTTTCTATCTTGTCCGCTTGTCGAACCGATAAAGATGGCTTCATGCCCATCACTTACCGCAGCTTCAACCAACGCTTCTGCAATCATCAAATGTCCGCCTGTTCCGCCACCGGTTATGCAAAATTTCATCTATTTCTCCATATAAATCAGTTAATCCATTTTTGTTTTTTTCGATGCCATCAAAACCATGCCTATACCAATGGAGGCGGCTAAAATCGAAGAGCCTCCGTAGCTCAAAAATGGAACGGATATTCCTTTAATGGGCGTAATTCCGCTGATTCCGTATGCATTTACTAAAAATGCGAAAGCGAGTAAAAATGCAATTCCCAAGCTAAAAAGATATATTCTTGAATCTTCTGTTCTATTTGCAATCTTAAAAATTCTCTGAATCATCAGAACAAAAATTATGACGACGGCAAGAACTCCCATAAATCCAAACTCTTCCGCAAGCCCAGCTAGGATAAAGTCTGTATGTACCTCACTTAAAAAACCCAACTTAAAAGTTCCGTTTGACATCCCAACGCCAAAAAGCCCTCCATTATGGATAGCATTGAGCGAGTGCCCTATCTGATACGGTTCAACCTCGGTAGGAACTCTCAACTGTGCCGCCACGGATTCCGGAAAAATCTCTAAAACGCTATTTTGTGCGAGTGCCCACCAAGATTTTATACGAAGGATTCTATGCTCTGCCGTAAAAATAAAAAAGAGGAAAAAGAGAAGTGCCCCAATGAGAAGAGTCAAGAAAAATCTAAAACTGCTTCCCGCAAACATAAGCATAAAAAGCAGGGTAAGCCCAAGTACGACAACCTGACCCAAGTCATTTTGAACAATAGCTATGATAAACATAGCTCCAACGAAAATCAATCCATAAGGAATAAACCGAATAAACTCCTCTTTTACTCCCATGCCACCGTGATGCCCTAGTTTTCTTGAGAAACTCCATGCTAAAAAATATACAAATCCAACCTTAAAAAACTCAACCGGTGCGAGTGAGAAACCAAAAACTTTTATCCATCTTTTTGCTCCGCCGACGGCTGATACTAAAAATTCCGGCAAGAACGGCATAGCGACCATTAAAATTGCCGACCCGATAAATAGAGTAAAACCTATGGGAGTTAAGAGTTTATCCGGATCTCCTTGCGCTAAAAGCCAAATTACAAATATGCTTAAAAATCCAAAAATTGTCTGTCTTATGGCAAAGTGAAACTCATTTACCCCAAAAAGTATGGTTGTGTAGACTGAGAGTGAATATATGAGAATGATACTAATGCCAATGAGCATTGAGACAAGTGCGAAAAGTCTTCTGTCAGCCATACATAATTACTTTATCTTGTTGATTTTAAGTACAAACTCAACTTCTGCTTTAGATATATGCAACTCTTTTGAGATAGTCTCAAGCGTTATTCCCTGCTTATAAAGTGAAATTATCTTCTCATCATCGTTGCCGTGAACAGAAGCAGGAATAGATATCTGTTTAACGCCGCTTTCCAAAGAAGAGATTCTTGCTTCTACATGTTCATCTATTCTCTGAATACCCTCTTCCAATCTTTTTAAACTCTGCGAAATAGGCTTGACCATATCATAAACTGTTCTCTCAACCTCTTGATATATATCTTCATCGCTCATGCGGCTGCTGTTTTTCTTGATGCTGAGTTGAGTTTCATCCAGTTTTTTCTTTAGATAAAAAATCTCTCTATTTAACTCTTCCGCCACCGTTGCAACAGAGCGAATATTTTTATTGTACTCGGCATCTTTTGCAAAAACATAGTAGATGAGATATAAAATCATAGCTCCCATCGCAACGACTAAATACTCTATATTTATATGATTTAGGTTCATTCTCTGCTCTCTCGCGCTTCTCTGATAAGCAGTCTCTCTCTTGAGGTTAAGTAAGCGCCCCAATCCCTCTCATCCTTATCATGCATTTTAGTGATTTTAGCCAATGATTTGTCAATTGCGCTAAAAAAGATTGCTATATCTCTTTTTGGATAAACTGGAAGATCGACTCTGCCGTAATACTCTACACCCTCTTGCAAAATATCTTGCGAGAGTTTTAGGTGTTCAAACCCTATCGATTCTATGGAAATCTCATTTTCTAAAGGCAATCTTTTTGGCTTCTCATCTTTAAACGAACGCTCTAAGGCATCCACTTTCCTATGCAACTCTACGATGAGACTGAGCAAGATGGGATCCGTGTCAACCGTTTCACCCTTTGCACGTGCAAGTTTTAACCACTGACTTACGGGGTCTTCAGTGTTCTCACTTAACTCTCTATACTCCACAAGAAACTCTTCTTTATTTTCTCCTAATTGACTAAAAGCCATATTAACAGGTGCTTTAACTAATCTAACACTCATAATATTGCCTTATCTAAAATAATAAAAACAAAAAAAGCTATGCCGAGATAGCCGTTTACCGTGAAAAAAGCACGGTCTATCTTCGTAAAATCTTTTCTTACCAAATAGTGTTCATAACCAAGCATACATGCACTTAACATCACAGCCGCATAAGCAAACATATCAAGAGCCGCAACCCAGACAAAAAGCAGCCAAAATATTACGGTTAAGAGATGAAAAACAGAAGAGATTAAAAGCGTCGCCTCTGAGCCGTATTTTGCAGGAATGGAGTGCAGCCCTTTTTCTTTGTCAAAATCCATATCCTGCAAAGAGTACAAAAGATCAAATCCGGCAACCCAAAAAATAACGCCCAGACTAAGCATAACAGACCAAGCAGTTATCTCGGCACTCACGGCTACAACGCCTGCAATGGGTGCAAGTCCTAGAGATATGCCCAAGACAATATGTGCCAAAGATGAAAATCTTTTAAAGTAAGAGTAGCTTCCAAGAACCAGCAAAATAGGAAAACTGAGATAAAAAGCAAGCGGATTTACCATATAAGCAACCGCAACAAACGCAAAAGCATTGACTGCCGTAAAAATCATAATACTTGTTACATCAAGTCTTCCGTCAACATTCGGTCTTGACATAGTTCTGGGATTTTGAGCATCAATGTCTCTGTCGGCAAATCTGTTTAATCCCATTGCAAAATTTCTTGCACTTACCGCCGCCAACGCACCCAGTATAAGCAGAGAAAAACCAAACCATCCATCTGCAGCGACAACCATAGCTATAAAAATAAAAGGAAGCGAAAAGATAGAGTGCTCAAACATAACCAGTTCATTAAAATCTTTGAGTTTATTTATATATCTTTGCAAAATTGACCTTGAAATTGTTTTTGTTTGATTTTACCCAAAGTTGATTTAAAATTCCGTAATAAAAGATTAACTAAATATTATAAATCTATTTATATTGTTTTCATATTCATATTTTAATTTTAAATTGTGTGCATCCAATATATGTTTTACAATATAAAGACCAAGCCCGAAACTTTGGTTTGATTTTGCATCTCCACCTCTAAAAAACGGTTCAAAATAGTTCTCTATCGGGTAAGAAAGTTGTATTCCCTCATTTTCAAAGATAAGTTTGTCTGCATCGTTTTTTATTACTATTTTCTTATCTTTAGAGTATTTTACACCGTTGTCAAGCAGATTTTTAACAGCTATTGAAAAAAGATTGAAATCAACATCTATCTTAATATTTTCAAACTCTTTTATTACCTCATCATCATTACACATCAAAATATCTACTGCATTATCTATGATATCTTCTAAGTAGTAATTTTTAATTTCTAACTCTTTTTTAGTTGAAATCAGCTCCTCAATAGAGGCAAACTCATTTATGAGTGACTCCAGCCTATAAAAAACTTTCTGCATACTCTCTACATTTTGGTCTGTTTGAGGAAGCTGCATTAAAAACTTACCTTTTGTAATAGGTGTTTTTAACTCATGCATAATATTTCTGATAAAGACATTCCTTGACTCTTTTAATTTTTTTAGTTTTTTTGCTGACTTATAAAACTCGTTTGAGAGTTGAGAAATTTCATCATTATTGGATGTAAAACCCCTGAAATCAAAATTTTCATTACCGAAATTTTTAACACTCTCTTTTAATGCCTTTAGAGGTTTTAATTTATTTATGATTGATAGATACAAAAAAGCAAATATCAAAACTATCGTTATATAGACAATAAAAATCGTGCTTTTATTATCTCTCAAAAAACTTTTATCTGCCAAGATGACTTTTTCATTTGGAGTTTGTATTAATATAAAAGATTTATCTTGAAGTTCTATTTGCCTGAGCGTAAATAAACCTTTTGATTTTAATTCTTTGACTTTTATATCTTTGTTATCAAGTATGTTTTTTATCTCTTTTGCATCTGTTATAACAGAAAAATCCAAACTCTCAAGATACTCTACAAGCTCATTTGTCATACCGCCCATTCTATATTGATGCATAAAAATTTTTGAAATTTCCATATCTCTTTTATTATTAAAGTGCTTCTCTTTTTGATTATTGAAATTATAAAATGCCAAAAAACTTACGGTTATCAGTATAAAAGATATTAAAAAGGTTATGTTTATCGTAAAGAGTATGGAATATTTTTTCATTCTACCAACTTATATCCGGTTCCTCTTATTGTTAAAAGATACTTCGGATTTTTTTGATCTTGTTCTATTTTTGTTCTGATTCTATTTATGATAACAGCCAGAGAACCGCTCTCTTCATTATCGTTTAAAAAACTGCAGTTTTGTAAGATATCATATCTTGATACGACAAAGCCTTTTCGTTTGCACATCAAAGACATTATCTCATACTCCGCAGGAGTAAGCTTAAGCAGCCAACCATCCTGCCTTATCTCTTGTTTTTGTTCATTTAAGATAAATACCTCATGTTTTAGCTCAGGTTTTAAAAGTTCCAACTCTTTGGAACATCTTCGCAGAATTGTTTTTATTCTGACTTCAAGTTCTCTAGGGTCATAAGGCTTTGGAAGATAATCATCTGCACCAAGCTCTAAAGCTATTACTTTATCGGTTATGTCGCTTCTTGCGCTTGAGATGATGATAGGAATTTTATGTGCTAAAAGCAGTTTTTTACAAACCTCCAACCCATCTAAGCCCGGAAGAGTTAAATCCAAAATAATCAAATCATAATTATTTAAAGATATAGCACTCAGAGCCAAAAACGGGTCTTCATAATTTGTAATTTCTATGTTGTATTTTGCAAGATACTGAGTTAAAACATCAGCCAACTCGGTATCATCTTCAATCATTGCAATTTTTATCATAAACCTGTCAATTCCTAATCATTTTCCTATCATAATAGTAACTACGTCAAATGGTGATATCTTATTTTTGAGGGCTGTTTCCTGAATTGTATCTTGCATCTCAAAACCTCTTTTTTCTAAATCTACTTTAAACTTGTTTATATCAACTCCAAAAATAATTGCAGAGTTTTGAAGCGGCGTATTAAACAATGACTCCATTATAACTTTTTTAGGGTTTACTCCCTCTTTCACATTTAAAACAAATGCAAGAGCGACTACAAATACAGCAGCAGAAAGAATTTTAAATATAGTTTTATTAAAATAATTTCTCATGCTTTTAAAATTAAAAAAGACATGTAAAAATACAACCGCTACAAAAACCAAACCTAAAATCGCATGCATATCTTCTACATACTTGTCAAAAAAATGAAAGAACATTATTACGCCGGTAATACCAATAACTACAAATAAAAGTGCAGTTAAGGATGTAGCTAAATCTTTATTTATGAATTTACTCATTATATGCTCAAAGATTAATTTCTACAGTTTTTAAAAAACTCTTTTTTTGCTGCTACCCTTTCATCAAGCATCTTTTTTAACTCTTTTTTCTGAGATGCATTTAAAACGGCATAGATACTCTCTATCATCTGTGCTTTTTTCTCTGCTTTATTTTCTGTTTTTTCATTATAAAGCTTAACAAAGAGCTTCTTATCAAAGCCGTTTTCACTGAAAGCATCTGATATTTTAGGCATATTTTTCATACTCTCCTGCATAATAGCATCTATCTTTTTTTTCTGCTCATCACTCAAGTCAAGTTTCATCACATATGCCATTAAATGTTCGCCCCCATTACGGTTGTGTTTCATCATTTGGCTATGTGATTTCTTAAAATTCTTATCCTCTTTATCACAATTCATCCCATTCGCCAGTAAAGAAGACGACAATAACGCTGTTAAACCTAAACTTAATATAACTCTTTTGTTCATAATGAACTCCTTTGTATTATATTTTAAAATTATAGATTACTGCTATTAACGCTCTTTAAACTCTAGATTAACGCTTTATTAACAAAAAGAATAGAAGTGACCCAATCTCACGCTTCTATATAATCCAAATCCTCATGAAATGTCTCACGGGTAAAATAGAGTGCAATAAATGCGATTGAAAATGTAACCGCACCGACTATGGCAGCTGAGCCTAAGACGCCCATGCTCTCTTTTAAAAGCATAAAACTTGATGTAATGGGAACTACCGAACCACGGACAAAATTTGGAACTGTAGTTGCAACGGTTGCACGGATATTTGTTCCAAACTGTTCCGCCGCCATGGTGATAAACAGTGCCCAATAACCGCAAAATACACCAAGAAAAAATACGCATGTATAAAAAGAAGAAGCTGTTGCTCCGCTTAACATAAAATAGGAGATAACACTCGCCAGAGAGAGAACCATAAAGATAATATAAGCGCCTTTGCGGCTTCTCATTTTCTGAGAAAGATATCCGCTTGCGAGATCTCCTATTGATAGACCGATATAACAGTACATTAGTGCCGTACCTGCACTCACTTCTCCTTGGATTGAAAGAGCTGTAGCAAACTCGGGCGAAAACATTACTAAAACACCTACAACATACCACAGCGGCATTCCGATAACAATCGCTTTTATGTATTTTGACAAAAGCTTTTTTTTACTAAAGAGACTGAAAAAATGACCCCGCTTCACATCGTCGCTGACATGATGTTCAAATATTGCAGACTCTTTGACACGAAATCTTAAAATCAACAGCAAAAAGCCAAGCACACCGCCTATGATGTAAGCATTACGCCATGCAAAATGTTCTGCAACGATATTTGCGGCAACGACACCGAGCACTCCAAACGCCGCTATACTCATGACTCCGTATCCTCGAAGCTCTTTAGGTAAAATCTCGGCAACAAGTGTCACGCCTGCACCAAGTTCACCGGCTAAACCGACACCTGCTATAAAACGCAAAAGCGCATACTGTTCGACATTGGTTACAAAAGCATTAAGAAAATTAGCAGCCGAGTAGAGGACAATCGAAGCAAAAAGTACCGACAAACGCCCTTTTTTATCGCCTAAAATGCCCCATAAGATTCCGCCGATAAGCATTCCTGCCATCTGGGCATTTAAGATGATTGTTCCCCAAGAAGTTATCTCTTCTTTATTTAGCCCCAATTCGCCTAAACTCTCGACACGCACGACTCCAAAGAGGATTAAATCGTAAATATCCACAAAATAGCCCATTGCTATAACGATGACAGGAAGTGTCAACACCTGACGCCATACTGAAACTGCCATTACTCAGCCTTTGAGCGTTTTGAAGCATAAAACGCATAGATTAGCATTCCGATTACCGACCATCCGATAAATCTCAGCCATGTTTCAAACGGCAATCCTGCCATCATAAAAATTATCAAAATGAAATTAAGAGGCATAAGGATTTTAAACGCAGGAACTTTAAATGATGGCTGAATGCTATTTTGGCGACGAAGAACGATAATCGCTACAGCCACCATCAAATAGGCAAAGAGCGTTCCGATATTTACAAGCTCCGCAAGCGTTTTAAGAGGAATTAACCCAGCCATGATACTAAGTACCACTCCACCGATAATAGTTGCTTTGTATGGAGTGTCATATTTTGGATGAATTTCACTCAATGTTTTTGGCAAAAGCCCATCACGTGCAAGAGCAAAAAGAATACGTGTAAACCCAAGCCCCATAACCAGCATTACCGTTGTAATCGTTATAACCGCTCCAAGTGCGATGACATTGGCGGCAAAAGGCTCATTTACTTTATAGAGCGCAAACGCCAGAGCATCGGGAACATTAAGCTCTTGATATGGAACTATCGCCGTAAGAGTAAAGCTTACAAGAATAAAAAAAACAACGCTGAGTGCAAGTGAGAGCATAAGTCCAAGAGGTATATTTCGAGTAGGATTTTTTGCCTCTTCCGCCACGGTGCTTATGGCATCAAACCCCAAATAGGCGAAAACTATGAGTGCCGCACCATGCCAAACGCCTTCCCATCCAAACGGCATGAAGTTCGACAAATTGTTAAAATCGACATGCGGCAAACCGACAACTACAAATGTTATCAAAACCCCAAGCTTTATAAAGACAATCGCCGTATTAACACGCGCACTCTCTTTAATCCCAATCGCAAGAAGAACAAAAATCGCCAAAATAATTCCAAACGCACTTATGTCTATGTATGTTCCTGCACTGGGGTTGTAAGCGCCACTAAGAGCAAGTGGCATCTCTATTCCCATGCTGTTTTCTAAAAAACGGCGAAGATACCCAGACCATCCGGTAGCCACCGCAGCCGTAGCTACGCCATACTCAAGCAGAAGATTCCACCCGACAAACCATGCGAACACTTCGCCCAAAGAGGCAAACGTAAAACTATATGCGCTTCCTGCTACAGGATAAGCAGAACTTAGTTCAGCATATATGAGTGCGGTAATTCCTATCATAACGGCAGCAAGTAAAAAAGACAAAACGATAGCAGGTCCTGCCATAGTCGCTGCCGCCTGCCCTGTAATAACAAAAATTCCAGCCCCAATAACTGCACCGACACCGATAAATGTCACATCCAAAAGACCCAATTTTCGCTGAAACTCCCCATTAACACTGCTCATATCTTTTTTTTGAAAAATATCTCTCAACGTTTCCCCTTTGCCGAATTTTAAAATATATAATACTGAATTTATAAAATAACTATTTTTTATAACATAATTTTTAAGAGTGACGCTTATTTTACCTTACTCTAAGTAAGTGCTCCATTAAATAAGCTCACTTTAGCTTAAAAAACACTCCACTGAAACGATTTTGCCCTTTAAATTAATCATCAAAGAGTTATATAAAATGATATAATTTTGCCATGATTCAACTAGCCATTATCGGTCCTACAGCATCGGGAAAAAGTGATTTAGCAATTCAAATCGCCAAAAAAATAGATGCTTACATACTCTCAATCGATTCACTCAGCATCTATAAAGAGATAGACATCGTATCTGCGAAACCATCTAAGGCAGAGCTTCATGAAGTAAGGCATTTCGGTATAGATGTTTTATACCCAAATGAGTATTTTAGCGTTGATGTATTTATACGGCTTTACAAAGAGGTGCTGCAAAAGTGCCAAGATGAGAGAAAAAACCTCATCATCGTCGGAGGCACATCTTTTTACCTTAAATCACTTATAGACGGGCTTTCACAAATTCCGACAATCACAAAAGAGATTTCACTTCAAGCCGAGATAAAGCTAAAAGACTTGGAAAGTTGTTATAACTTTTTGTTTGGGGTTGATGAAAAATATATGAAAAATATATCTTCAAACGACAGATACCGAATAGAAAAATCACTTCTCATCTATGAAGCCTCAAAACTGACTCCGAGTGAGTGGTTTAGCGAAAATCCGCCAAAACCCGTTATCGAAAATCTTGATATTTATAACATAGAAGTTGAAAGAGATGTTTTGAGAGAGAGGATAAAAAAACGCACCCTGAAAATGCTAGAGGCTGGGCTTATAGATGAAGTGTGCTATTTGGAGCAAAAATACACAAGACTGCCACACGCCATGAACTCCATAGGAATAGTGGAAGTTTTAGAGTATCTTGACAATAAAGTAAGCATAAATGAGATGCTTGAAAATATATCGACTCACACAGCACAGTTGGCAAAACGACAGCAGACATTTAACCGTACTCAGTTTGGAGATGTTATCAATGCACCGCTTGAAGAGTTGGAGAGGATTATTTTAGCTAGGGTTTAAAACCTACTGGTTATAATATTTTGCCGCTTTTTAAATCTGTATCTATCTGTTTAAGTGTTTCTCTCAAATCAGCTATATTGTTTTTACAAATCCCGAATATCACCTCTGCATCTAAATCAAAATAGTGATGTGAGATAAAATCTCTAATCCCTTTGATTTTTTTCCACTCTATTTTAGGATAATAGCTTAAAAGCTTTTTATCTGTAATTTTGTCAATATTTTTAAGGCTCTCACCTACGGCTATAAGCTTCATACAGATGCTATCTAGTTTTTCTTGTCCCTCTCTTGTGTCCATAAAATCATTTTCACATGTTGCAAAAGCGCATCGCTCTTGTACTATCTCTATCGCCTCAATAATCTGTTCTAAAATATCAACTACTAACCCTTTATCATACATAGATGCCATCCTTTAAAATTCTTTTTTTTAAAGAGGGGTTCATCTTTTCTCTTACTCTTACGATATCCACTTTTGTACCGAATACTTTCTCTAAACTCTCTTTTAAATCATAAAGCAAAAAATAGTCGCTAAGTTTCGTCTCAATGGCAATATCAATGTCACTGCTCTCATGACTTTCATCTTTTGCAAAAGAGCCAAAAAGTGCTAGTTTAGAGATTTGATATTTTTTTGCAAACTCATCTTTATGATTTTTAAGATAGTTTAGTATTTCTTCTTTTTTCATTTTCTTTTTGCCTTTTTAGAGAGGGTATTGTATTTTAATTTTGGTTATATGGTGTTTAGACACTTATTTATTTTTTAGACTTATTCTTTAGTATTTTCACGGTGGTCTCTAAATACGCGATAAAATCTTCTTCTACATGTGAAAGTTCATCTTTCGTTCTTTCTTTGTATGACATGTACTCTTCATTTACCTTTTGTATCGCCTTTTCATGGCTAACCGCTCCAGCATGAGAGAGTATATCTTTGCCTGTCATTTTCAAAAAATCGTCCAGTCTTGCTATCCAGTCTTTCATGTACATCGGTGTTTTACTCATCGCTTGAATCTCTGCCATCTCTATATATGCCGTTACCATACGATTTAAAAGAGTTAGTTCATCAACATTCAGATAGTTTTTGGCTATCTCTGCTTCTTGTTTTGTGGGTTTGCTGCCTTTAAAGTTGGTAAGTCCCATATTGGGCTTTGTGCTGTCTGCTCTTTGGTAAACTATCTCCGCTGCCGTGTTGCCATGAACCGCCCAATGCATTTTGTTTTGCACCGTCTGAAAAAAGAGCATGGAACTCTCCGCCTTTGGGTCGTAGTCTATACTCGTGGCATAGATATCTAGCACCTTTCTCCAAAATACTTTTTCACTGCTTCGTATATCTCGGATGCGTTCTAAAAGTTCTTCAAAATAGTTTCCGCCGCCTGCTTGTTTTAAGAGTTCATCATTCATAGTAAAACCTTTAACTATGTACTCTTTGAGCCGTGCCGTCGCCCATTGACGGAACTTCGTACCTTGAAGTGACTTGACTCTGTAGCCTACGGAGATGATGACATCGAGGTTGTAGAAGTTTGTATTTGAAGTTTGAGTTTTGTTTTCTATTGCCCCATGCTTAGTGGTATGTGCTAATTTTGCACATACCATATTTTCATCAAGTTCTTTCTCTTGAAAAATATTTTTTATATGTTTAGATATAACCGTTCTATCTCTTTGAAAAAGCTCCGCCATTTGTTCTTGTGTTAGCCAAACCGTCTCATCTTTGAGTCGTGTCTGAATCTTAGTTTGCCCGTCTTCGGTTTGGTAGATGAGGATGTTTGAGTGTGGGGTCATTTTCTTTTGCCTTTTTATAGCGCTATGTTAATAATAGAAACTAACTTTAGTTTTATCCTAAAATAGCTATTTCAAATTTAATATACGCTTACTTGCCTCAGTTAAACAATAATGTTTAGTGCCATTAATAATTGTTATTTTGTTTTCTTGCTGAAATTTTTGTATTTTAACTGTGAGACTGCTTTCATCTAAATCATGAAATTTTCGTAATAAACTAGGTATATCTGCTTCACCTAATCTATTAATTTCTCGTAATATCATTTCATCAGTTGTATTGCTTCTGTTTGGCAATTTCATATTTAATCTTGCTTTTTGTGTATAGCCTTTTTCTAACTTTAAAACATCATCAATTTGACTCCATGCAATATTTGCAAGAAGCAGTGTTTCAATTTTTTTATCCATAGGCAGTAATTTAAAACTATCAATATCTTGAATAATAGCAAATAAAGAGTGTTTTTCAGCATTAACTAGACTAACTTCATTGTTAAGTTTCTGATTTTCAAATTTAAATTTTTCATTTTCCTGTTCAACCAGTTGAACTTTGGCTTCTAAAGTATTAGTTGTCGAACTCATTGTATCTATTGTTGAAGTCAATTCAGAAATTTTTTGTGTACATTTAGATTCTAAATTTTGTATATCTGTTTTGTATTGAGAGGCTTCTTTAATATATGAATTTTCTAAATTTTCTATTTTTACCGTGTACTTCCCTTGCATTTTTGATACAGATTGAGTTTGTTCATCTAGCTTTTCAGTCAATTCTTCAATTTCTGCAACAAAACTTTTAGCATCATCTTCATCAATGATTCTTTTACTGAGTTTATTGACTTTTGTTTTTTTAAACTCATTGCTAAACTCAAGGTTTCTACTATAAAACTCTTTTGCAGCATATGGATATAAATAAACATAAAGTAATGCAAATAAAATTGGTAACCATAAATTTATTCCTTGATATTCAAGCATTAAAAGTTTTCTATCAGGATCTATATTGGAATAATAAATCATTAAATATTTATGATTTACAAAAATTGCTGATATAACAAACGATACTGAAAATGTTGAAGACTGAAACTCACAAAACTTAGATTTTAGAGCGTTTGAAAACTCTTCAAATATCTTATTCATATTTATACCTTACTTTGAAAAATTTTATCATTTTACATCTCCACACTCGCTTAAAAACATGTCACATCCCCAACCACCTCACGCACCCTACCCATCAACCCAAAACTAGCATTTGCGGTTTTTGCTTTAGCAAAAAAGTTTCCTTGAAAACTCTCCACTTCCAAAAGTGAAAACACAAACCATTTTTTGCCGAGGTCTTTTAGGCTTGCGCCTATGTGGTAAATCTCTTTTTCATCGAGTATCAAAAACCTGTCATGAGAGCTGTTAAACTCTTTTGCTTCTAGGTTTTTGTATTGGGCGTTGTATTTTTCTATGTCTAGTTTGAGTTGTTTTGTGATGGTTTTACTAAGCAATGTTATTTTTACTTTTGGGTTTGCTTTGCTTAGGTGTGTAAGCGTAGTATCATCACAGTAGTTGTCGATTAGGATGATGGATTTTTTGGCTTTTCTGATAAGCTCACTTATAAAAGCATAAGCGTCAAATATCTGTCCGTCGTAAAATATCCCCTGCTTGAGTTTTATAGATTTATCTTCTAGAGCATCAAAGAGCTTTTCAAACTTTTCATCTGTTTTTATCTCATGTGAGATTTGTCTTTTTTCTACAAGCTCAAGCCGCTTGAACATATCTGCATTTTGCGAAAGAAACTGTCTCATTTTTACAAAGCTATTTATGATTTGTATACTTGTTTTTATTGCTGTTTGGCTTTTTAAAACTGCAGAGAGCATAGACACCCCTTGCTCTGTGAAGGCAAAAGGTAGAGATGAAGAGTGCTTAAGCGATTGGAACCGGTCGCAATTTGCGACCAGTTCATTTTTCTCTTGTTCACTTAGCTGAAACCTAAACTCACTTGGAAACCTCTCAATGTTTCTTTTTACTTGCTCACCGAGTCTTTTAGGCTCAACGCCATACAACTCCGCCAAATCTCTATCTACCATCACTTGCAAACTGCGAATGGTAAAAATTCTGTTTTCTATGGTCGTTTGTATCGCTAGTTCATTCATACATAGCACTCACCTAAAACTAAAGTGTTATATTTTATCTAAAATTATTGTATTTTCTTGATTTATAGCATAAACAAGATTTTTACAAAGCTTTTGATTTGGCAAGTGCGGCTTCTATCTCTTCTTTTTTAACCTCGCCGCTGAGTTCAAGCAGTACTTCGCCGTCATTTCCGCTTACTTGCATATCTTTTATCTTCTTTTTTGTGTCGTCGCTCATGCACTCACATGTACCTGTTTTGCAGTTTTGCACCATTTTCACAATGCTCTCTTTTTGCACCGCACCGCTGAACTTTATCGACACGCCGCTGCGCAATTGTGTTACCTCTTTTTTCATCCCGAACAACTCCTCTTTTACTTTTGGTAATAAAACGTCCTCTATCTCTTTGTAAGTCATCTCAAACGCCTCATAACCCTTGCCGTCTGGGTCTTCAAACCCTACATGTATCTTTGGAGTTGGGCGTGGAAACATCGGGCATGTCTCGTTTGCATGGTCGCAAACCGTTACCACCAAATCAAACTCTTCATCTATGACCGTATCTAGTGTTTTAGAGTGATATTCATCTCTCCAAATTCCCTTATCTTCTAGCAGTTTTTTTGCATTTGGATTTACTTTTCCGCTAGCTTTTACGCCGCTACTTTTTGCCTCTACACCCTCCAACTTAGCGTTTATAAGAGCTTCTGCGATAATGCTTCTGCAACTATTTCCCGTACATAAAACTAAAACTTTTTTCATCTTTTTTTCCTTTTTTTAAATTAACCGACTCTCCAATTATTTGGAAAATTTTCTTTTAGTTTGTTTGAGCTAACAAGTTCAATAAATTTTAAAACTTCTGCTTTGATTTTCTCTTTTACTACCCTTGTCTTTTGCAGCTTTTCCTCTGCACTTCCTTCAAAAGTTCCTGGATCTTCAAAGCTCCAATGAATTCTATAGCTAAGCCCCGGAAAAATCGGGCATCGTTGAGCATTTCCCTCATCACATACGGTTATTACATAATTAAAATGCCTTCCCTGCTTAAAAAATTCAAATATAGAATTTGTAGATTTATCTGATATGTCAATACCCTCCTCTTTTAGTACTTCTATAGCTAGAGGATTGATATCACTTACTTCAAATCCTGCACTCACTACATCAAAATCATCGGGTGCATATTTGCGTAAAAGCTCTTCTGCCATCTGACTTCTTGCGCTATTATGGATACATGCGAATAATACTTTTTTACTCATTTTATTATTTTCCTTATTTTAAGTTTATACAAATAACCATAACGACACCAATACCGTAAAAAGTATAGGCGGAGTGACAAGCAGTCCAAACTTGCTGTACTCCCAAAAACCTATCTTTACACCTTTTTGTGCAAGTACATGTAACCAAAGCAGAGTTGCCAGTGAGCCAAAAGGGGTCATCTTTGGTCCTAAGTTACATCCGATGATATTTGCATACGCCAAAGCTTGATTTGGTATATCAACCAACGCTATATCCATTATCATAACGGTAGGCATATTGTTCATGACGGCACTGAGTATCGCACTTATAAAACCGGTTCCAACAATCGCCACCATGTCGCCTTGCGTTGCCAAATCTTTTAAAACAGAAGCCAAATAGTCTGTTAGCCCTGCATTTTTAAGTCCGTAAACTACGATGTAAAGTCCGATGCTAAACCAGACAACCTGCCACGGAGCATTTTTTATGGTTGCTCCTGCATGAGCCGCCTTCATGTACGATGCAAGTGCCAAAAAGAGAAGCCCTCCGCCAAGCGCAAAGAGTGAAATCGGCAGGTTATATGCATCACCTATAAAATAAGCGACGAGCAGAAGAGCCAAAAAGAGCCATGACATGTAAAAAAGCGGTTTGCTTTTAAGAACATCATCTGGATTTTTAAGCAGATTTACATCTATGGTTTTTGGTATATCGTTTCTTAAAACCAGCCATAAAACCAATATGGAGACGATAACGCTAACAACAAACGGCACAAACATTACGCCCAAATACTCCACAAATCCGATACTAAAATAGTTAGCCGTTACTATGTTTGTGAGGTTTGAAAAAACAAACGGAAGAGATGCGGAGTCGCTTATAAATCCGCCTGCAAGCAAAAATGCAAGAATGGTTTTTGCGTTAAGTTTTAGCAGTCGCATCTTTGCCAAAAGTATGGGTGTGAGGATGAGTGCCGCACCGTCATTTGCAAAAAGAGCAGAAACAAAAGCACCCAAAAGCAGAGCGTAAACAAACATAAGATGCCCATTGCCATGACTTAGTTTTGCCATTTTAATGGCACACCACTCAAAAAAACCTATCTCATCCAAGACCATCGACATTATGATAATGCCAATAAACGCCAAAGTTGCATCCCAGACAATATCCGTTACCAGCAAAACATCGTTAAAATTAACTGTTCCGAGCAAAAGCGAAACAGCCGCACCCATCATCGCCGTCGTGCCGATTTTTAAACCTCTTGGTTGAGTGATAACGAAAAGAAGTGTTATTAAAAAAACTAAACTTGCAACTATCATGCATTACACCCTTTATTTAGTTTTGGAATATCAATATCTAGCGAATCAAGCTCTTTAAGCACGGAGAGTCTAAACTCATCAAGAGGAGATCTGATGGAGTAATAAGCCCAAGTTCCTCTTCTCTCAACTCTTAAAAAACCACCGTCTTTTAGGATCTTCAAGTGTCTTGATATGCGGGACTGAATCATCTCAAACGAGTTTTCTATATCGCAAACGCACACCTCGCCGTTTTGGTTTATAAACTTTAAGATCTTGACTCTAGTTTCATCATAAATCGATCCGACTGTTTGTAAAAATAGTTCCATAACACCTCCTGTTTTCAAAATAAGGAGAAGTATAGCAAAATATAAACCATATATCAAGATATATTGATATATGGTTTGTAAAGCTTTATTTAGTGCCAAACAGCACTATTATAAAGCTTTAGCACTCTTTGCCAGTTGCGCCCATGCAGACTCTTTATCTGCATCTATCGCCTCTTGGTAAGCTTTTTGTGCAGCTTCATCCTTCCAGAGTTTGGTGAGGACATTTCCTAGAAGATATTTCTGTCTTGCTCGGTTCTCTTTGCTTAGTTCAAGTGTATCTAGAGATTTTACAACTTCATAAGCTCTCTTATAATTTTCTCTTTGTATATATGCTTCATATAGTGCAAATTCAACAAACGGACTTTGTGCGTGTGAAACTGATATCTGCTGTATTTTCATGATCTTCTCACCGTACTCAATAACTAGATTATTATCTTTCTTATCGCTTCCTACAGTCATAATAGCTACATATCTATCAATATCAAGGTAATCGTCCTTATACACTTTTACCATATTTGTTATAGCTTCAATCATCTTGTTTGCATTCTCAAGTCTATGGTAAGTATCGAAAATATATCTGTAAACATCCTTATACTCTGAATCTTTATCGCTCTTTATTAGCTCTATAAGCTCCTTGGATGCTTCGATAACATTGCTGTAGTTTCCTGTTGCAAAATCAACTTTTATATATCTATAGAGCCACTTCTTTCTCTCGTTTATATCTTTTGATTTCAGGTTTCTATCCGCCATTTTTTTAGCCAGTATAAAGTCGGCTCCTTTCATGGCACACTCATAGATACCATCATCCCACTCGTTTGATAGCTCTATTTTATGCTGAGACGATATGACAAGCACGCTGTTACACTCTTTTGCATCAAGTGCCTGCTTCATCGTTCCTATAGCTGCATCTGTGATAAGTTTTGGAATGTCTTTATATTCCTGTGCATCAAGAGCAAGAAGCTGCTTCTCCATATCTAACGCTTTACTAAATGTGCCATTTGCAATTAGCAGCTTCGCCTTTTCATACAAAGCTTTATTTCCGATGCTGTCTCCGCCATACTCGTTTATCAATTTATCATAGGTAGAGAGTTTAGCCGATGTATTTTCATCATTTACATCAAAAAAGAGAGCATCTTTTGCAACCTGAACCACTTGAGAAAATTCACCCTCTTTAAACTTATCGAGATAGATATTTAAAGCCGCTAAAGCCTCTTTTTTATTTTCTGTTTGACTAAGCCAGATACCTATGTTTTTTGATAACTTTTCATACTGGTCATCTTTTGGATCCATTTTCTCAAAAAGTGCTTGAGCTATTGCCGCACCTGAAATATAATCTGAATTGTCTACAAATTCATACATCATCTCCATAGACTTTTCAAGATTTTCATCTGAAAAGAATTCCGGTCTTGCCTTTACGATTTTTTGTATGTGTTTAGCAGCATCGGGGATGTTTAAACTGACCAAGTTGTTTTGTGCCAACTTATATGCGGCGCCGAGTGCGACATCAACATCGTCCGTCTCTTTGAGTGCTTTTTCATATAGTAATTTTGCTTTTGTGTAACTTCCCTCAATCTCTAATGCCTCACCCATATAGAGATAGCCCCACTTAGCATAAACAGAGTCTGCATGTTCGCTAAATAGCCTGTCAAAAAAGTAGTCGGCATCACTATTCATTCCTATTTTATTGTAAGATTTTGCTATAAGTGATAAAACTTCCGGAACATTCTCATCTGAGGAGTAGTCTCTTAGATAATCTTTTGCAACCTCTATGAGTTTTTCATCTTGATGCAGTTTTGAGTAGACTCTGATTTTATAAAAAAGCAGCTCCGCCTTAAAAAGAGAGTTAGGATACTCTTCCATAATATCCTTGATAAGATCTAGAGTAATTTCATATTTTTTTTCTTCATATGTTTTTTTGATTTTTATGTAGTCTGTGACATCTCCAACTCTTTTTATATGTACTGGATTTCCGCTAATATCTAAACTTCCCACATGCGGCAGTTTATCCTTGGCAAAGGTAAATGGAAAATTTATAGTGCTCTCAGAATTAACACGCTTTTTAATAAAAGGCAGCTCATCCTTATAACCTACAACCATCCAATGGTTTGAGAGATCTATTTTAGAGTTGAAAATCGTATTATCATTGATAAGGTCAAAAACCATTGGAAACAGCTTCATCTTTTGATACGGTTTAATAATTAGAAAGAATGTTTTATTTTTTACCTCTGTATCAATTTGAAAGAGGTTATTTTGGAGCTTTTCTACTTTTTGTGTCGGAAATTTTGTAAATGCACAAACAATTTTAACAATCACGTCAAAATCATTTTTAATCTCTTGGCATAAAAATTTATCTTTATCTTTTAAATGCAGGGTCGAGAACTCTTGGTGGTTCTCTTTTGCGCCTTGAAGTGAAATTTCAAGGGCAAAAATATTTATAGAAATAAGTAAAAGGAGTATCGTCTTAAACAAATTTTATACTCCTTTTTTTCAACTCTTTAGTATC
>Ga0208373_1001194_pt1 | contig 36372 bp, 40 predicted proteins | sample RifOxyC2_FD_184036 | JGI IMG/M metagenome (GOLD analysis project Ga0208373, IMG submission 184036) | Soil microbial communities from Rifle, Colorado - Rifle Oxygen_injection C2 (SPAdes) | ecosystem: Environmental > Terrestrial > Deep subsurface > Rock core/Sediment | place: Rifle, Colorado... | reverse complement strand
CCCAGCACGTTGCCGAACCGCACGGACATGAACCGCGTCGCGGGGAGAATTGGGGGGAGAATTGGGGACATGACCCGAATTCCCTGAAATTCGGGATCGTGTCCCCAATTCTCCGGGCACGAAGACTCCGGCAGGTTCTGGATTCCCGCCTGCGCGGGAATGACAGGGGGGGCGGGAATGACAGGGGGGGCGGGAATGACAAGGGGGCCGGGGACAGATTTCAAATCTGTCCCCGTTTGTTCCGGGGAGGGTTGGGGTGGGGAAGAATTAAATAGGGCTCTGTCCCTAATTGTTTCGTTGAAGGAGCGGCAGATAAACTCGGCCATGCGCTTGGTGGCGCCCATGACGCTGGTCGGGCGGATGGCCTTGTCCGTCGAGATCATCACGAACGTCTCGGCATGGAACTCCACGGCGGCCCGCGCGATGTTGTACGTCCCGAAGATGTTCACCTTCGCGGCCTCCCGAGGATTGTACTCCATCATGGGCACATGCTTGTAGGCGGCGGCGTGAAAGATGATCTCCGGCCGATATTTCGCAAAAACCTCCCGCACGCGCTGCTCGTCGCGGACGTCGCCGGTGACATACTCGATCTCTGCCGAAAAGGGAAGCGTCCCCTTTGGGGGAAGCAGGCGCGTCAGGCGCAGCCCGAGGTTGTGCAGCTCCGTCTCGTCTATATCGAAAAGGATGAGCCGTCGCGGGCCGAACGCGCACACCTGGGTTACGATCTCCATCCCGATCGAGCCCCCCGCCCCCGTCACCAGCACCGCTTTCCCCTCGATGAATTTCCGGATGCCCCGAAAATCCACGGAGATAACCTGGCGGCCGATGAGATCCTCGATGCTGATGTCTTCGAGCCCCTTGAGGTTGATGTCCGGCCTGTCGAAATCGTAGATCCTCGGCACCACCTTGACGACGCCGACCTTGAGCTTCCGCGCCGCATCGTACAGCTCGCGCAGGGGTTTGTGGCTCAGAGACGGGATGGCGATAATGACGGCCTCCACCCGCTTTCGTACGATGACCTCCCCCATCTTCCCCAAATTGCCCAACACCCTCACGCCGTGCATCTGCATTCCGGCCTTGGCCCGGTCGTCATCCAGAAGCCCGATGGGGTAGAAAGCCGCGAATCCATTGCGCGCCATGTCCCGCACGAGCATCTCCCCGGTATTTCCCCCACCGATGATCAGCGTCCGCTTCCCCTTGCACCCTGCCCCCTTCTCCCGGATGACCTCCAGATAGAGCTTCTTGGAGATTCGCAGGGTGGCGATAAACGCCAGCGTGAAAAACCCGTCCACGAGGAAGATGCGCTTGCCCAGCCCCGTGATCGGCAGATGAAAGTACGCATTGGGCAGGCTCAGAATCAAAAGCGCCATCTCGGCGACGACCACGGCCAGCACAATGTTCAGCAGATCGGCCACGCCCACGTACCGCCAGGTGATTTTGTAAATGCGAAAAATCACCAGAACACCGATCTTCACGACCACAAAAAAAAGCAGAATCTCCCGAAGGAGCTCTGCGTAGGGAACCTGAAAATTAAAATCAAGGTGAACAAGGAGGGAGAGGTAAAGCGAGAGGGTGACGATAAGGACGTCGTAAAAACAGAAAAAAAGAAACCGCGACAGCGACGACGTGTGGGTTAAATCATACAGTATGCGACCCCAAACAGATTGGCTCGATTTTTCCAGATCGGCAGTATTATTCAATATACAAAACCTCTTTTATGGGTCAGTGCGAGGGAAAAATGAGGGACTGCGCCCTTTTTTCTCGCAGAGAAAATGGGGCGCTGTCCCTCATTTTTCCAAACCTCTAATAATCAATGGCTAACATTCTCCGCCCGCGTAACCTTAAAAAACGTCAAAACCAGTATCTTCACATCAAACAAAAATGACCGGTGATGCAAATAATACTCATCAAACTCCACCTTTTTCGGAATCGGAATATCGTCCCGGCCATTAATCTGCGCCCACCCCGTGATCCCCGGAATCAAGCTATGCACACCGCGTTCCGTTCGCAAGGCAATCAGATCATCTTGATTGAACAACGCCGGCCGGGGCCCCACAAAACTCATATCCCCCTTCAACACACTCCACAATTGCGGAAACTCATCGAGGCTCCATTTCCGGAGAAAGGGACCTATCGGTGTCAGAAATTGATCGGGGTTTGACAACAGGTGCGTTGCGACCGCAGGCGTATCGATCCGCATCGTCCTGAATTTCGGCATCTTGAAAATCCCGTTGCCCACGCCCACCCGATCTGACCAATATAAAAAAGGCCCTTTTGATGTTGCTTTCACCAAAAGGGCGATAATAATCATCGGCGCACTTAATACTAAAAGGAGAATGATAGCAGCAATTAAATCAAAAGCTCGTTTAATGATTTTATAAAGCACCGGCTTCCCGCATTTCTCGGATTGTTTCTGCCCAACCAGCCTTTAAATCATACTGAGATACAAAGCCAAGTTCTTTTTGAATAAGACTGCCTTCAACGGCAATATCTTCGGTATATTTATCAATCATGGCCTGTATCGCCGGGGGGCGTAATCCAAGGGTACGGCTTCCCTTCTCTACTAAACCAGCCAATGCGCGTATCGGCCCCACGGGCAATGAAAAGCGCGGCGCCGTGCGGCCAAGGGCAGAACAAATGGAGCCAATAATTTCATTCAAGCTATGAAACCCACCATCAGTAACATTGAACACCCGGCCTGCCGCGGCGGGATGAGAAACAGCCAGCGCAGCCGCACGACCAACATCCTTATCATAAACCAGCGTCCGCCGATTGAGACCATTTCCGACAGGGATAAAAGGAAAATGGGGGACATGACCCAATTTCCCAAGAAATTGGGATCGTGTCCCCCATTTTCCCACCGCTACAGCCTTTGTGAGTCTCTCATAATTCCCCTTAATCCGTGACCCATAAACCGCCCCCAGACGCAACACAGTTCCCAATGATTGACCGTCTGCGCCTCTCGCATTCAAAACAATCTGTTCGGCAGCACATTTGGTCTGAGCATAAAAAGTGTCCGGATGGGTTGGCGACATCTCATTGATCACGCCACCATCTGAAGGCCCATACACCGCAATCGTACTGAACAAGACAACGCGCTTCACACCCGCCTTAATTGCAGCCTCAACTACCGTCGCTGTTCCGCCAATATTTACGCGCTCGTATTTTTCACATAATTCAGACGGCGGATTGACAATGTGCAGGAGCGCCGCCATATGAACGACAGCATCCACGCCTTGCATAGCAGATTGGACTGCCACTTGATCAGTGACATCACCAATCAAAACTTCTACGCTTTGTGGGAACATGCCCGATGTAGGAGTATCGACCGAGAAGGAACGGATCCGGAAACCTGCTTGATCCAAAGCATGAACGACACGCGGCCCAACCGCACCGGTAGCACCCGTAACAAGAATAAGAGAAGGCTTGTTTGTCAATGTCATAATTTACCAAACAGTCAATGAATCCATTAGTACCAGTTACTTAAATAGCCCTGTCGTCCACTAATGAACCATCTTTTTCATCTTTAAAAGAGTTAGATATTCTTCGGCAACCTTTCTATTGACTTGATTTGCATCAAAATGCTGAAAGCATCGATGCCTGGCCGCTTTTCCCATTCTGATCAATCCAGCCGGATGATCCAGCAGATGTTTTAATGCCACAAGCAGGGCGCGATCATCGCGGGGCGGCACAAGGATTCCTGTTTCCCCATCAACAACGGCATCGACAAGTCCATTGATGGATGTTCCCACCGTGGGAAGGCCCATTGCGGCCGCCTCGATAACAACCGTGCCAAAGCCTTCGCGGTAGCTGGGCAAACAGAAAATATCAGATATAGATAGATAACTTTCGGGACACTCCGTATATCCAATGTAGTGGATTTTCGAACATTGCCTGGCGCTGTTTAGATCTAACGAACTTTTTCCACCACAATCCTGGTCATGCGGACCGACCAATAACAAATCAACATCATAGTTCATATTTAGAAGCTCATAAAAGGCTGAAATCAACTCGGCAATCCCTTTATCTGGGGATATCCTGCCCACGAAAATAAGAATTTTTGACGACGCTGCAATGGAAAGGCTCTGCCTGAGCTGTTGCTTTATGGATAATGACCAGTGATTAGGGTTAAAGCGAGTCATATCAACGCCAGCCAGCGACCCCTGGCCGATGACGGCAATTTTTCGAGAGGATAGAATGCATTCATTGACCAGAAACTGCGCCTGACTGTTGCTATCGGCATAGCATTTCGTACTTAGAACGCCAATCAGCTTGTCAGCCGTACGCGAGCCCCATCTCATAAGTCCTTTCAATGTGACCCACGGCTGGCCTGTAAAAGTATGAAGTCGTATAGGGATTCCTGATATGAAGGCAGCCAGAGCTGTCAACAGACCTGCTTTGGGAGTCGTTGAATGGACAATATCGAAACGATGGATAAAGAAAAATTTTGACAGCTTTACGAAGGCAACGAAATCCTGCCAAGGATTTAATGAGCGAGGGATACTAATTATTTTAACACTTAGCCCCTGTCCTATATTAATCATAGACCATTCAGGTCCCTCTGAAGAAACCAGGACGACCTGCATTCCTATGTCTCTTAAGTATTCCGCCTGCCACTTAAGCTGGAAAACCATGAAAAAAGGAACGGTCGAAATCCGGCATATTTTCAAGCCTTTCAATTGACGTTTCAATTCATGATCGTCGATACGATCAGAGACAGTAGGATGCTTCGAGAGCTTTGAACAACTCGCTTGGTTATCCGTTTGCATTATCAGTTCCTTACCTCTGATTCTTTGTTGCAAATTTGTGGTTGTGCAAAGCTAATATATTGATATAATTATAAATATATCTTGATAAGCCCTGATTTTCAAGTATAGTATACCCAATTTCGTATTAACCGCCAGTTTTTGAAAAGCTGGCACTGCAAAGCCATTTTTTACAAAAATTGCTCATCTGATAATTTCCATGTCATTTGAACAGAGGAGTTAAATCAATAGTGGAATTATGTACAAATATTAATGGCAAAATAGAAATATGAAGAAAAATAATTCTCGTTAATTTTTTTTGCTTAAAAATCGTTTCAATGTAAAAAGCAAGTATCGGAAATAAAAATGAATAAACTAAAAAAGCTACTCTCTGTGAAATTCCACTACTAAACGAGCTGACTGCGCTAAAATAAATAATTAGCAGCATTAGCACTATCCAAGAGAAAAATATTTTCGTTACCTTTCTATGTAACACCTCCATCATAACTACAAATAAAAGTATGCTCAATAAAGAATATATATACATCAATGTGATTTTATATCCTTCTACATTTGTTGTATAATCTCTAATAAGTAATTCGCTTGAAATCGTAGTTATATTTGAATTAATCAAAACTATGAGGAGAAGCATGATTACAGAAAGCGTTTTTGTAATCGGTTTTCTTATTGTAAAAAGCAAAATTGGTAAAAAGTAAAGCATGGAATTATGAACAAAAATAGAAATAAGAAAAATAATAATTCCTTTTAAATATTTTTTATTCCCGATGTAACCAAAGGTATTAATAAATAATACAGTAGCAAATAATTGACGCAAAGTTGTATGCGCACCAAGAACAAAAGGGAAGAATATCAATATTGCAAAATAGAAATAGTTAATATAATGACTTTTAACTTTTAAAAAAAAACCTTCCCTAATTAGTACAATCCCATTGAATAATAGAATATAGAAAATAAAATCAATTACAACGAAAACGCTTATCGCATTGCCAATCAAATCATATAAATATTTAGATCCAAAAAAGAAAATGAATTCTCTATAAAAAAAGAATGGAATTTCATCAACCTGCATAAAACTCGCATAATTCGCAATATCTGAGTCAGCCATCAGATCAATTTTAGTTCGGATGGCAACACTAAGCATCATGGATATGCTTATCCATAAAATAAAAATATACTTTTCATTATACACAAAAGGAGTAATAATAAAATATAATGCACAGAAATAAATCAATATATATGTAGCAAATTCCATAAACTGAGCCAATTAACAGTCTGAATGCCCCGTCATTGGGACATCTGCATGGGTCCGGTAGTGTAATATATTTTGTGTAAATTGATAAAGTCATGAAGAGGTAGAAAAAAAGGCGCTTTTCCTTTAAGAGGGTTTATCCCCATAAACCAAACATTAAAGGAGAAAGCGCCATGAAGCTGGAAATGACAGTATCGGAAGTAGCGGAGATTTTCAAGGAGATTCAGAAGCAACCAGAACAACTTTTTGAGATGCTTCGGATGGACATTCGAGAAACGGTCGGGCAGTATCTGACGGCGATGATGAACCAGGAGCTCACCCATTTTCTGGGCAGGGGTGTTTATAAACGGAGTCATGACCAAGCAGACGTTAATCATCGCAATGGGTCCTATCATAGGGATTTCACCTTAAAGGGGATCGGCGAAGTCCAGGTCAAGGTTCCTCGGGATCGGAAAGGAGATTTCAGTACCCAGGTTATTCCTATATAGAGGTTAAAAATACCGGAAGAAGCAACGTTACGATTGACAAACATCTTTACACTATGGATGTTGAGCCCTATCCAGTTTGCTCCATTAATTATATCAATTGAGATGATCAATAACAAACACAATGACAGCCAAGCAATAACTTCCTTATTCTTTTGCCGATAGGTTGCTGCAACAAGCTTTCCACAAACCCCAAGACACAATAAAAAAATGAACAGTCCTTCAAACAAGAAGGGGTATTCTGACAAATCAAAATTAACAATAAACTTCGTGGAAAGTAGTATCGTATATATATTAAAAAAAAGGACGGGGCAATTGCAGATAAAATATCCAGAAAAAAAATAATGAGCCATATGGAAACAAAAACCATTTGCGAAAAAATAGTACAAGAATTCCTAAGGCCAAATAATCAACATTTATTATGCCTCTGACAATGAATACCTTATGTGATATAGCCCAGAATAATAATGTGGGAATTATGAGGTGAGTAACGGAAGATAGAATCATAGGATTGATATTCTTGATATCATTTATATTCTTCATATTCATAATATTGGAAGACCTATATGCTTCAAGAAAGCGGTTTCATTTTGACGGCCTGTCAAGTGTCCCAAAAAAGGAAAGCAAAAAAACTTTAAGCAGCGGCAAGCGAGAGACGCGCCATACTTCGCCGAGTGCGGCTTGACGTAGGAGCTCGCTATTATTAAGCTTTGCGCGCATGAACTGTTTAAATAAAACCAGGAACCAAAACAGAGACGCCCTCAATGTAGAAACATTATCAAATCTTGTTGTCGTGAACTTATTTATGACTTTCACATAGAAATTCCATACATAAACCTGGTCTTTACTCAAGCTTCCTAGTGTATCATGATAAACATATAGCGGGAGCATTACTTTTTTTATAGTGTATCCGAGATGAAGCAATCTTAGGTAAAGATCAAGATCTTCACATGCTCGAAGTTCTTGATCGTAGCCGCCAACACGCTTGAGTAAAGCCGTCTCCGCCATCAGCGCCGCTCCAGTAATTCTGTTAAACAATGCATTTCTATAGGGAGAGAATTTACTTTTTATTTTCTCTTGAGTATAATGCACAAATTCAGGATTACGCCTATCTGAAATGCGCATAACATCGCATGTGACGACTGAATCGGGGGTTAGATGTTTACTTTGTATCTCTATTCTTTGGGGGTGGGACTCATCATCGGCATCCATAAAGGCCACAATTTCACAATTAGTTGCAAACAATCCTACATTACGCGATCCCGCAAGACACATATTAGTTTGATTTCGAATGTACTTTACGCGAGGAAAGCTTTCAGCGATTGCCTTAATCTTAACTCCATCCGGCGAGCAGTCATCGATAACAAGAATTTCCTCAACAGGATGCGTTTGCTTCACAATAGACGATATTGCTCGGTGGAGTGTTTCTGAGCATTTGTAAGACGGTATGATGACTGCGACAGTAGGTTTTTTTAAACGACTATTCATGTCAAATAATTCTCACTGGGTATAATGGATGCTGACGAGAACATCTTTACTCATAGCCCCCGGACTGCCATGGAGCATCCCGGTTACGGCGAGCGAAACCTTAGCCAATCCCAGTCACCTGCCAGCTTGGCGCGAAATGCCTGAGAGTCGTCTTGTGCCCAGATGTCAGTTCTGGCAAGCCCAAGGGGGTCAAAGTCAGACAGATTGGTGCCAAATCGGCTACTGGCCGCGGCGTGGTACCCGGCAGCAGCTACGGCACGCCGCACCAGTTGGTTAACGGCCCCGTGGGGATAAGACATCGTTGTAACGGGCTGCCCCAGGATGTCTTCCAGCCATTTGCGACTTTTTTTCAATTCTTCATGTAACTGATGCGTGTTGCATTCCGTCAGCCTACGGTGAGATTGCCCATGTGCACCTATAGACGCCCCAGGAACACTGGCCAGTTCCCGGAGTCCAGCGACTGAAAGATAGATCGGCTGACCCGATAGTACAAAACAGGGGGTGACAAAGACGGTAAAGGGAATAGCGAGATTCGCGAGGATCGGGGCCGCACAATCCAGGTTATCGCGATACCCATCGTCGAAGGTAATAGCCAAACCTTGCTCAGGCATGTCGCTCAAATGGTCGACCCGGCCTGAAGCAAATTCAGAAAGCACCTTCATATGCTGCTTGAACCGGTCTGGCGCCATGTTATACAAACCACGCACATCACCGGGCACCGTTGAGCCAACCGCGTGATACATGAGAATACGAAAACTCCTGGGGGGCGGGATAGCCTTCTTGACTACCCTATACACAGCACTAATGGTATTACCGGTAAATCGGCGCCAACCCCTCATACATTCACCATATCGGAGCATTAACAGAATCGGTAAGCCGACAAGAGCTATCCAATATCAGCGCCTCTTCGATGCGATCAATCTGCCAGCAATCGCCCCGAGAATTTTGGGTCGCGAATGTTCCCACTCGCCAAGATAACGTATATCTTCTGCACCAGTGCCCTTCTTGAAGTCATAAACGCCACGGTTATTCACCGGATCAGCTCCACCCATGTCATAGGACGCGATGCCCCGTGCCGCACATTGCTGCATCAATTCCCAAAAGGCCATATGGGAGGCATACACCTTCCTGCCCTGCGGAGTTGCAGCGGCAAATGTATCCCACCCTTTGTTGCCCATCAGCAGTGCACCACGAAATGCCAGCATATTACCTTCGGCATCATCACAGCGTACCAAAAAACACTGTTCGCTAAACACTAACAGCAATGATTCAATTGCATCACGTGAAGTTTGCTCAGCCAACTGCTTATAGGATTGCATCTCGTTATAAATGCCTATCATTTGATCTGGATCAGGATCATTCCAGACATAGATTTTCAGCCCATATTTGCTTGAACGACGCAGATTGTGGCGCCAGCTCCCGCTGCATAATTTCTGTCTGTCGCCTTCGCTCAAAGAGGGCTGGTAGGTAAGGCTCAAACCGGTAAGGAGTGGTGTTGTACTGCGACACCACCCTTGCTTTTCAAGCTGAATACCTTCCTGATCGACATGTGCTTTCATCACATTGATTCGGCAAACAAGGAAACTCACTCCAGCGGCCTTGCGAATCGCCCGCCGCAGTCTATCCTCCCATGCATCCAAATCACCGACTGGTCCGCCAGGCACCCACGCCATTCCAACTCCCAGTGGGTATCGCTTCAAGAGCACCTGTGCCATCGCTACAGTATTTCCCTCTAAAGTCGCCACCAGCCTGATGGGCAGCCAGCCAAACTGGCGCCTGTGCTCTCCCCAAGCATGGCCCTGATAGACCGTATAATCCGCGAATTGTTGCAACTGATTGTCCCAAGCCACCGCTGAGCCATCCCAAAGATGCCAATTGATCATATAAAGTTCACCAACCATACTGAATGATAATGCGCAGAGGCGACGGGTTCTACAGCCCCAGGTAAATCAGGCCAATTGATACAATCCATGCCCAATGTGCGCGACATTACATTGACACTATCCACACCTGTGCGATCGGCATAGAACGGATAACCATAAGGGACCACCCCCTCTGGCAGATTACCGAAAATCGGTTCAATGCCCACTTCCGCGAGAAGTTCATGCATCTTTTCATAGAGCGCCCGCCGCCTTGCCCCCTCGGTAGCCAAATCTAGCCTGGACAACATTGAAAGGCTTCGGCAATGCGGTGCCGGGTTTGCCGGCATCTCGTGCTCACTGTCTGGATCGGGAATTGGTATCTCTTGACCCGTACGGAACCGTCGAATCTTCCTTATCGTTTTTTGAGCCATGGCCATCGCGGGTAACCCTGTTCGCCGTTGCAATTTTGATAGTTCGTGCCTTGCCCAGTAACCCAGTGGCAAGAATTCTTCGCGGCATGGCAATTGTGTTTCCAGGCGAGATTGCCAATCCGGTTTGTTCACCGATAGCGCCGCGCCATCTGGCAATAGAAAAGTCTTTCGCAGGCTGAAGATGCCCAAGTCACCGCGTTCGCCAAGGGATGTACCGGTGGAATCCTGGCTCAAAAAACCGTGGGCATTGTCCTCGATCAGGGCCGCATCGTGATGCAGACAATAGCTGCGAAATGGCTCAAGATTCTGCGGGAAACCGAAATAATTCACCGCCAACACGGCGCGAACATTTTTTGCAATGGGGAAGTCAACTGGCCGTAACTGCCGGTCCACAGCGTAAAAAATGGGTATTGCGCCAACAGCATGGATGGGTGCAAGCAGATCGCGGCAGATAAATGCGGGCAACAGCACTACATCGCCCGGTTGGATTCGCAAGAGCCTGAGTCCGAATAGCAAGGCATGCCGGCCAAGGCGGTAATAACGAATGTTTGTCGGGTTCATGCTGAGTAACCATGCGTCCACAGCCAAAACAGGAATTCACTTGAACAAGGCGCATCTTTCAATATTTTAATTGAAATTTTTATTAACTATTCCATGTTCTTTCATTGTATTAATTACTCTATTAACCCTATGAACCCATGTATGCTCATTTAAAACCCTTTGTCTGCCCTTATCAGAAATACCCTTCAAAAAGTCATTATTTTCAAAATAATAATTAACAGACTTGAGTAGTTCTTTTCTGTCTTGGAACGTCACTATTTCTTCCCCAATCTTAAAATGCATTCCTAAATTTTTTTTATAATCCACTAATTCAGAAGCGCCGCAAGCAAGAATGTCAAACGTTCTGGTGTTTAAGCCTTCTCTTGCCTCGGGATCATGAATGTTTAAAACTATTTTTGATGAAAGATATATTTTTAAAACTTTATCACCTGTTGCCTTACCACGATAATATGAAGGGATTCTTTGACCTTTATTAAGAAAATATTTCGTCCAACCATCACCAAAAACACCAAGATTATAGTCTTTCAAATTTTCTAATACTTCTATCCTATTGGGATATGGAACGCCTACGAAACATATATCATAACCATATTTATTTTTATCCTCTTCACTTATTTCAATTTTTCTATATCTCGCTGGATCCGCTGCCAGTGGCAAATATTCGACATTTGTTATCCCTCTTTTTTTAATTTGTTCGACATAGTAAGTGTCATATACAAAGATGAAATCATAAAGATGCATTCCTTTTTCAAAGTTAGATTTCCTGAAATCGTCAGAAACAAAACCAGCATAAGAGTAAAAAGGGTCATCCCAGATATAAGCAATTACGGGACATGATATTTCTTTTTTTATTTCTTTTAAAGTTTCCGGGAAAAGATGATCCCCTTTAATTATAAATACGAGGTCTGGCCTCTCTTTTTTTATAGTATTTATAAGCTCTTTATTCTCTTTCTCTAAATAATACTTAAGAATGAGGTTTAAAAACATTTTTAAATGTGGGATCTTTAATCCGATTCTTCTTGCTATCTTTTCCTGAATGGTTGATTTTGTACCATAATTTAATAAAATTGCATCAAAACCTATTTTTTCGAAAGATTCCCTTATTGCGTCATCAATGCCATAAAATCTTGGTGCATTTATTAATATTTTCTTTGTCATTTCTTTACAGTCTTCATCAGATCCAATCCCTCATTCAGGGATAATGGCTTTATTTTTAAAATCGTTTCCATTTTTCTGGTATTATAAGATGTGTCAATCGGTCTTTTTACAAGTTCATTAAAGTAACCTTGTCTTACAGGATTAACAAGTTTATAATCCAACCCAAAGGCATTTGCTGTCTTTTTGATCAAATCAAATATGCTCACCCGTTCAGCTCCCGCGATATTAAAAGAACCCGTCATTTTTTTCTCGATGATCTTCCATATCGCCTTTGCGCATTCATTTGACAGAAGTGGATTGCAAAAAACATCCTCATATGCATAAACTTTTTCGCCATTTTTTAGTTTTGCAAGCGACATTGTCACGATGTTGTTCCTCTCAACATCATTGTTCCAACCATACATCAACATAGGCCTGACAATCGCATACTCACTTTTTGCTTTTTTTGTGCAATTCTCACCTTCGAGTTTTGTCTTACCATAATAATTTATGGGGTCAGCAATGTCATCCTCGCCGTAGGGCGCATTGTTACCATCATATATCCCGTTTGATGAAATATAAATAAGCTTGGCCGAAAAACGGTTACAAAGTTCAACCATGTTATTGGTCCCATTAACATTTATGGACCAGGTAATATCTTTGTGCGTCTCTGCATAATCTGGGCTGCCAATACTGGAAGTGTGTATGGCTACTTCTGGTTTAAAATCTCTGAATATACTAATATGCCCTTCTAAATCCAGAATATCTAATTTCAAATATTTGACTCCTTCACAATCCTCCATAGCATAGTTGCCCAGATATGTAGCTACTATCTCATCATCATTAGCTCTGCTTTCTATTAAAGCCTTACCTAATAACCCTGTACCGCCAGTAATTATAATTTTCATATACCCCCCTTGAACTAAAAATATTGTAGCGTGTAAATGTGCATTGTTGTCACCTTATTTTCTTAAGGCATGCAATCAAATAATCATTATCATTTTTATCCCGCACCGCAAATCTAACAAAAGATCTGTCTCCAATACCCTTCTTTCCATTACAATCTTTAATAAATATTGATTTATTATTAAGGAGATAACCGGTTATATCACCAGATGTCATATTTCCTAATACTTCACATAAAATGTAGTTGGCATAAGAGCGAATGGGTTTTAAATATTCTATCTCTTTCAAGCTACTAAATAATCTTTCCCTTTCTTTGACTAGCAAGCCACAAGCAACATTATAATCTGACGTGTATTTTCCTATAATCTGAAAAAAATATTCTCCGAACGAATTTATATTCCAAATAGAAAGCTTATTGCGAGTTGCTTGCATAATATCTGGATTTGCTGTTGCCATAATGCCCAAGCGAAGACCTGGAACACCATAAGATTTACTGATGCTTTTTATGACAACCAAATTTTTATTCTTACACAATGTTTCGTTGTCAATAAAACTGTGTTCCAAAGAACCATCAACAAAATCAACAAACGACTCATCCAATATTAACAACTTTCCATATTGAGCCAATTCTTCAACCAGCGTTAAAATATCCTTCTTGGGTAAAAATTGTCCGATTGGATTATCTGGATTTATGAGAACTAAAGTAGAAATATTATTTTTCGTACAAAAAGCAAACAAATCACCGGCTGTATAGCTGAAATCATTGTTTCGAGAATGAAACTCCACTAATTTTCCGTTTTGAATAGTTTCAGAATATTCATTGAAAGTTGGAAAAGGTATACCAATATTACCTGTCAAATCTGGAATCAGTCCCTTGATAAGTTCCGATGCGCCATTCCCTACTAGTATATATGACTTGTCGCAATCAAACATTTTTGCGGCAAGCAAGTTCTGAATATTTTGTCCAGACGGGTAACTTGATAGCAAAGATAAATAATTGCTTCGCATCTCTTCGACCATCCGAGCCGGAGGAAAATATGGATTCACCAAATAACAAAAATCTTTTAATTTTGGAAATCTCCAATATCCGCCATACCTTTGTTGCATAAGAGTAACGCGATCATTCCCTTTTGCAAATAAGGCCGTGGCAATATCTAAATCCTGCACATCATCAATTTCGTACCATAATTTATCTTCGACAGGAAGCGCCTTTAGCCCTCCAGGATCTATAAACGCCATTACTTTAAAAACTTCTTCATAGTAGCAATTCATTCCGTTGGCGGAGATGTAAGCACTTAAAAACGGTACAAACTTATTTGTGCAAAAATCTTTGGAAAGCTTGTAAATATTAACCGTTTTAAAATATCTGTTCGAATCAGCCCAATGAAAATCTTTTTTCGAAATAAAACTTGAAACATGATTTGTCTCATCCAAAAGAGCAACAGTTCCATCCATCCATGATTCATATTTTGCTACTATGGCTACATTTGAAGATTTCTCGTTAATTAAATCAATAAGTATACTGTTATCGAATATTAAATCACTTTCAAAAAGCATAGTATCATCTGCTTCTAAGTAATTTTTTGCCAACAACAAAGAATATATATTGTTTGTTTTATCATAAACCGGATTATGAACATATTCTATTGTAATTCCTTTATATTCGCTGCCAAGAAATGACATGACACCATCAGAGCCATGACCTACGACCATTATTATGCGGTTAATTGCTTTAGTTTCAATGATTGCGTCAAGCATATATTCAATCAGTCGTCTTCCATTAATAGGCACCATGCACTTAGTTGAACCATGAGTTAAATAACCCAACCTTTTACCCATTCCTGCTGCCAAGATAATTGCTTGCATTTCCACCTCTATGAATACTGATAAATTACTTTATGACTTCAACTAAGCCCGCTCCTATTACTCTCTATGTGTCTCCTCAATAAAAAAAATGATCGGCAGGCAGATTTGGCTTTTCAGCTGAATGAAAAAGTTTATTGTATGCAGCAGCTATTTTATTCTCACTGCTTATCGATACAATTTCATGCACTACATGTAAAAAATATATTGTTCCGCCAATCACGGTCAAGACAACCCTAAAATCAGGAAATTTATCACTTGGTAATAATATGTTTAATATTGCAAAGATTGGAAGCACAAAAATGGCATAATTTTCATGGAATGTAACTGTAGAAATAATCTTCATAGATCTCCAAAAATTGGATTTGCTTTTCTTTTTTGATTCATCGTCCACAAATACATTACAGATTTCAGATGCTAACTTGTTATCTCTCTTGTTCTGTTGTCTGTACATGCATATAGCCCACCAGCCGAGTGAGAATCTGTCTAATTGAAGTGATGATGTTAGTATAAATAATAAACCAAACGGCATTATCCATGACATATGGGTATCATTTAATGCCCCGATAAATATACCCGTAGAAATTGATATAGCGGACGCGGCATGCATAATCCAATCCACGTATTGTCCCGCAATCCCGCTTGCGTTTCTGTATCTTGCCACACCACCATCAACATAATCTAAAAGATAAAAAAGCATATATGAACATGCGCCAATCAATATTAGAATTTTATTGTTCGTGGCAATAAGCATTCCACCAAAAATTGTTACAACACCAGAAAGCCAAGAAACTGCATTACCAGACCAGCCAAGGTTAACGAAAATCCAAACAAGAAAGATTGATGGAGAAACAAACAGTTTATCCCGCCAATCATCGTATGGGAAGAATCGCCCCTCTATACATTTATGTCTCACATCAATTAAACTAACCATCAATATTGGTCCCTGGTGATAAAGATTCTATGAATTCATTGCATTGCATCTTTTGAAATCCGACGCAGAACACGCGCCAGATCATCCAATGGCTTTTCCGGCATGCGCGAATAGTAATAACAAAACTCCCTACGAAGCTCCTGTACGGTCTCGCTGTTCCACCAAATGGCCACATCGTCCCACACCCGCGCCATCTGTTGTGCGGCGGACTCAGGGGTATCATGAAAGATGCCGACCGTTTTGAGCCGTTCGAAGTAAGGAACGGCACTGTCTCGAAGTTCCCAATGGTGCGGCATCCAGAATATGATTGTGGGGATGTTCATCGCCATCGATTCCAGAAAAGTAGTAGCGTTATATGTGGATACATAGATTCGCGATTTTTGTACCAGAGATGTTATTAATGCTTGTCCATCATCTATGCGTATATTTGGGTAACGATCTTCCCATCTCTGCTTTTGGCACCAGCCATAATCCTGTAGTTGCAGTCGTACTATCAATTTATTGCGAATTCGTACAGGCAAGGCATCAACGAAGCGGCACTGGTCTTCGAAATAACTAAGCCATTGGCCCGCCACCGGAAAGCTGAACATTCGATAGCTGTATCGTGGGATGGTCATTTCCACCATTAGGACGTGCCCCGCTGGATCCCACCTCAAATCACTACCGACCATCTTAAGATTGCACACAGGTTTGATGTGCGGCCTGTTTTCATCACTCCAGCCCCATGATAACCAGTAATCACTGATCGCGCATTGGTGTTCTTCTAAGGATTCCCAGCGACCTATGCCGTAGTTGCCACCATGCTGGCCGATCACGTAAGGCGCCCCTCTTTCTACTTTCTCAGCCGTCCAGGCCTTGAATACATCATCTGAATAAAATGAATTACTCGTGAAAATCAGACGTGGTTTTTTGGGCCATGGCAGGCTGCGGCAAAGAGCCTGAAGCGCATCATAACCTTCTATGTAGAGCGTCGGAATATTATGGGGTAGCATTGCCCGCACAATGGCCGGAAAGCCTTCTAACCATGGCCCACCCACCTGCCAATTGCGTTGGGTCCAGTCAACTTGTGCCTGCGGTGTTGGTATACAGCCCCAGAGCTTGGGAAACTGCTCCAGACGCCACTGCAAACGAAAATCCTGCCATATCGGTAGGTAACTGGATATGAAAAAAGCCTCATCCTCACGGACGCACATCTTAGATATGACCGATGCAGCACGGACCAGTTTGCGTTTCAGTAGATGAATGGGCGCCGTCATCGGCTGCACTCCCGGCAAAGGGTTTTGTATGTCGGGCTGCCCTTTTTCAATAGGAACAGCAGTCCACCCCTTCAACAACGTGCCTAAGATCGCCTCATTCCAAGAGTCTTCTAAATAGAGACAGGAGAAATGAGCCATACCGTTGGGAACAATCATATTCCGGGACTTATCTAAAACCCGAGCCCCAGCAATGGAATAATCAGTTATCGCCCGCCGGATCATCTCCCAGCGATCAAACAGTATCTCCACGAACAAACGCAGCCATGGCCCAATCAGGATGCGCCAGTAGCGCAATGAGCGATCGCAACCATGAATATCGTTGAGCTTCCCTGCGACTTCTCGTAACAGTTCTTCGTAAAGTTCCCGTAGATAGAGGTAATCTTTGTGCAGTTTTTTGCGGTCGTTCCAGTGATACGGTACTACCTCCGCATCCATGCGTGCCCAGATATGCCGTCGATCGTAAAGTCTGCACCACTCACCAAGAAATAGGCTTGGCTGATCTTTAGGCCAAGTGCGCTCGTCGGCAGTAGTGATTAGAAACCGTTTCACCGCGCGCCATCAAACCACATGCGGCGTTCATATCGCACGTTCCGTCTCATTTACTACGACGAAGCCGCGTCATAATAGGTTTTTCGCTTTCATAAACAACTTTTACACCATCTCCCAAAGACTTTTCAATAGTGCGAATGTCGCGAACCATTCTCATAAATCCCCCAGGTTCAACAGAAGCTGCTTGATCGCTTCCCCACATTGCTCTGTCTAAAGTTATATGGCGTTCTACAAAACACGCTCCAAGAACAACCGCCGCATAAGTTGTCTGTAAACCAACTTCATGCCCTGAATAACCAATAGGACAATCATATTTACTCCGTAAAGTATTGATCATCCTCAAATTAAGTTCTTCTGGCTTGCAGGGGTAACTACTCGTACAATGCGCCAAAATTAGTTTATCGTATTTAAGTATATCTATGGCGTGTTGAATTTGATCCATATTTGACATCCCGGTAGATAAGATCAATGGTTTATTTGTTGCGTTTAAACGTTGTAATAGATCGTCATCTGTTAAAGATGCAGAGGCTATTTTATAACAGGCGGGCTTAAAATCCTCCATGAACTCCACGGATGCAACATCCCAGCAGGATGCAAACCATATGATCCCCTTTTCTTGGCAATACTTTTCTATTTCCAAATAATCTTCAAAACTAAATTCAAGCCTCTCGCGATATTCCATATAGGTCATTTGCCCCCAAGGTGTTTCACGAATCAGATTTCTCTGCTCTTTTGGAACACATAATTCCGGGGTCCGCTTTTGAAATTTAACCGCATCACAACCAGCTACTACGGCGGCGTCTATTAATTTTTTACAAATCTCACGGCTGCCATTATGATTAATGCCTATTTCGGCAATAATAAAACATGGATTTCCCTCACCTATAAATTTAGAACCAACTTGCAATGCCTTGATCTTCATAAATTCTCCTTAATTCTATTGACGACAAGTTCACCTAGTACTCTTACGGACCCTTCACCACCTTTTGACTTGAGAATAATTCTTGAAGCGTGCAAAATATCTGGATGATAATCTGCCACGGCCACGCTGTAAGCTATCACGTTGGTTTCTCGAGAATAATTGGAACCTCGAAGGCTTTTTTCCTTTTCTCACAAATCCACTCACACAATTCAAAATGTTCGGGCGAATCAATTTGAAATGAGGACCAATAATCCATCTCATAAACCGCAATTTTCCCACCGAGACGATTGTCATATTTTCTCATGACCTCAGGCTTGAATATATATATGGATCCATTTTCTCTGTACTCATCAGGATGATCTTGATCACGGGGTCTTTTCAAATAATTATAATTCACTGGTTGCATATTGCCAGACACAGACCGCCAAAGAAATCTCTCATTGCGGCAAACAGAAAGCAATGAATCAGCGCTTTCCCGATATAATTTTTCTATGGCTGCATCTATATCATTCGAATTTCTAATAGGCGATGTACACTGTAGGAAAACAATCAACTCCGGGTAAAATCCGCTATATTCAACCTGTTCTATAACGTGTTTAATTGCCGACTCGGAAGTAGCATGGTCCCCTGAAATTGCCTTGGGACGTTTAACAACTTCAGCACCGCACTCTTCAGATATTCTCGATATCTCAGAATCATCAGTAGAAACTATTACTTTTTTTACAAGTTTGGATTGTAAAGCATGCTCAATAGAATGAACAATAAGTGGTTTGCCACCTAAGAGTAAGATATTTTTATTGGGCATTCTTTTTGAACCACCGCGCGCCGGAATGACACATAGTATATTTTTTCCCATATTGCCCCTTCATAAATCATCGCTTATTATTTAGTCAAATAAACTGAATAACGGTATTTTGCAGTTTCGTAAAATGGCAAATTGAAATACTCTTGATCTACTATATCTAGTTGAAGATGCATATCTTTTGCTAATTCTTTAAATAAATCTTTTGAGAGAAAAAGATGGTCCGGATTAGCAGCGCTAACCCGCTTATGATTGCGATGGGTTTTCTCACGGATAGTCAACGCTTCCTGGCGTTTTGCTAAATCGGAAACCTCCCCAATGTAAATCATGCCACCGGTTTTAGTAACTCTGGTCATTTCCCGTACTGCTTTCCGAGCAGACTCTTCGGAAGATAAATAATGAAAAGTACTAAATGAAATAGTGTGGTCATATTGATCATCTTTTATAAAACTGATATCAGTCATATCGCCCAAGTAAAAATCACCATTTATGTTTCTTTTAACTGCTTCTATTAAGGATTTTGAATAATCAATGCCTGCAACTTTTAAGTTAGGATAATGGATTAAGAGACTGGATAAAAATGCACCGGCCCCACATCCACATTCTAAAATCGAGTCCCCGCTCTTAATTGCGATGGGCTTAGTAACTTTAAAAACCATATCATTCCATTGTTCAGTAGTAAGCAGATCGAATCCATCAACGTGATGAATAGGAACATCAGCATGCTGTGCTTTTTTATTCCAAATTGTCTTCCATACTTCACTTCGATCTGCTTTCATGCAATAATCAGCCCTCAACTTTAATCCTACGTCGATAATTATCCTGTTACGTGCTCGCCAAATTCATTGCAGTACTTTTAATTTTATCCAATATTCGCAGTATATTTGATTTTGAAACGTAATGCAGCTTGATACCAACCATTATAAATGAGAGTATGAGAACAAGTTTTATAGCCATCTTAACAATGACTGCAAGATCAACTAACATAATTGGATAGATTGGCAATGTGAAAGCTATCACGATCAAATACATCTTTGTCAATTTCCACTTTCCCAAAGGCAATGGGTATAGTTTCATACCAAAGTATAAATTCATGAGGTTGTTAGATAGAGCACTGATTGCAATTGCCCCAGCAGCGCCCACAGCTCCATATTTGGGGATCAAAATAATATTGAGAGCTATATTAATAATCACACCACAAACTGAAGTTGGTAATAAATAGGCCATCTTCTTTGAAAAGCTAATTTGATTCATTGAAAGGACCCCGATTATAGCGAACAAGTAAAAATAAATATATAGCGGCACCACATACATCGACGGATAAAATGCCTTTGTGGTTAACATTTTTATCATTTCTTCGGAAAAATATATTATACTAAGTCCAACGATCATAAAAAGAAATGCAATTTCATAAAAGCGGCTTATTATAGCCCCTCGGGCAACGTCAGAATTTTCATGTGCCTTATTCATAAAATAAGGCTCCCATGATTTTGAAACAGCGTCCTGTACCGCTTTTAAGATTATAGAAAATTTCTCGCCAAATGAATAATATCCTACATAATTACTATCTTTGAGTTTGTTAAGCGCTGTTTTATCAAACGACGAATAAACTAATCCAACCATGCTATTTGGTATTAAGGGATAGGCCAGTCTTAGGGACATTTTCAAATCTGATAAAGAAAATCGCAATCCGAATAAATCACGAAGTGTTATAAATAAGATAACAATGGTGATTCCTTGTGATAATATTAGCGAGTAAATTAGAGCTAAATAAGTTAATGATTGCACAAAAATAAAGTAAAAAGAAAAAGCCGTGTTTATAATTATCCGTAAAACTATAATTCCGGCATATTGCATTGATTTTACTTGCGCCGTTAGCAGTGTAGTCATATACAATACAAGATATTCAAGACATCCGCTTACAAAAGATAATAAAATTAATCTGGTATCCAATCGTCCTTCAAACAGAAATGACGAAATCCAACCTGAAAAAAGGTAAATTAAAATTCCCGATATTAGAAATACGATCAGAATATAAAGCGCATTGGTTGAATAAATGATTTTAAATCTATCGAGATCTTCTTTAAATTGGAAATAATATATATAAGAGGCAAAATGAAGACTGGTGGATAAAACGCCGGCGGTCAGAGTACCAAACATTACAAATAGTACGATGATTCCATAGTCAGCAGGGGATAAATATCTTGTATAAATAGGCAGAACAAGAATATTGACTGCGACAGAAAAACACGTTGAAATCAAATAGACAGATGTATTCCAAAGGAACCCTCGATTAGTTCTGTCTTTTCTCAATATAGTCAGGATAAATAATGCTCTATCTTTTGCCTGATAAATAGATGCGGTGGGCAGTTCGGATCATAATTCATTAAATAGGACGCATAGTCTTTTGTATTGGATATATAGTCTTCGTAAGGCATAAGCCTAATTTCATTCAATCGTGTTTTTAAAAGATCATAATTTTCCGTTCTGAATAAAATCAGCGGGTCATAATCATTGTAAAGATTTGTGCCTGTAAAATCACAGAACAGCACCTTTTTCCCCCAACCGAAGGCCTCCCTTGGCGCTGTAGAACCGAAACTAACGATAAAGTCACTTTGATCCATCACACTATAAATATTATGCTCTTTAAAAACTGGATCAATCAATTCTACATGATCAGGATATATATTTCTGAAATATTCCTTTTCATCACCATATGCAGGTATATTTCTATCGGCACTATTCGGCTCTGACCTCATTATTATAGCGACCTTAAGGTTATATTCCTTTACATATTGGGAAAGAAAGAAATCCATTTTCTGCATGGATTCCATCGTTCGTTGGACATCAGGCCCATTACCTATATTGCCTCGCCAAGCAGACACTACGCAAATATCATATTGTGATGTACTCTTTCTATTCGTTCGGTATTTATAGTAACCACCAAGGACAGACCCGATTGGATAGTAGTGATCTATCTGATGCCCGCCCCCGGAATACATATCCTTTTCATATTCACCGAAACAAAACAAATGTCCAATTCTATAAGGTACGTTAAGCCCTTTAAACTCCACTCTTGTACGACTACCATTCTGAATTGCCATAAACTCAGCTTCTTTGTAGTGTTTACAAAGCCAATGAAAAACCGCATGATTATCAATCCAAGTTACAACAACTTTTGGTCTGAAACACCTGATGCAACTTAAAAGATAGATGCGCCATAATTGTCCAATAATGGCATGGGGTATTCTCCTCACGTTCTTTAGATCCTGTATGCCAATATGCTTCATATTTTCGAGAAAATATAATAATAATCTGGCACTAATAAATATTTCTTCAAGTCTCGAATCAAAAACGTAAAATGGTAAATCAGGCAAGATATGATCTCTAATTCTCTGACTACCTATCCTTTCAAATACGAGAATATCACTTTGCGGCGGGCTTTTGAATTTGATCTTTCTATTAAAAAAAACATTCTTATCGATTAACTTCATAGAACACAACTCTTGATCGGTATAACCCAAAGTTCCTCCAATTCATTTCTCGTGTTTTTCTAAGATTATTGATTCCTTGAAATATTATCTCATGTTTCGGGTTATACCATATTATCGTTATTTTTCTGGGGTTCCGATCAAATGATGCTAAAATTTCGTTCAGCACTTTCTTCATCACTTCCATTCCAAAGGGATTAAAAAAGTAAATGAACGTACTATTATCTGGAATTTCATATTCAGCAGCATTACATGTTATTATAAGAAAGTTTTTGGCTCTTAATTTTATTTTCATCTTTTCAATATTCTGCTTGCAGACACTATTCAGTTTATCTGACACATCCACACCGATGATAAGCTTAAAGGGGAACATCCCTGCCATTAGCAAAGTCCTCCCTTTTCCTGATCCCATGTCTAAGAACACATCCTCGGGTGTTATTTCCAGTGTCTTCATAATCTTCAAAATATGGTTAGATGGGGTCGATTCTTGTCTGTGACCGACATCTTTCTCTATGCTGATAGAGACAAGTTCAACGATGCCTTCGGTATCTATCCCATAATACCTGTCTATTAACAGCCCATGAAACTTTAAAAATGGCAAGTAAATTTTGAACCTAATAATTTCCTTAAAAGCACTAAGAACTCTCTTCTCTCTGTAGCATTGACAGAAGGTATTTAATTTATTGGCAATCAACTTAAATAATTTCTCTTAATTTTTTAAGGATGCTTAGGGAGTATCTAACAGGACGACGGGGGCTTATTATTTTTCCATTGATGCGGCCAAGCTTTTCAATGATAGCCTATCAACCTTGCCGCTGGGATTTAATGGCAGTTCATCAATAGAATGAATGGTTTTCGGCACAAAAGAAGACTGAAGCATTTTTTGACAAGATTCCTGTATCCCCTGTATATCTTTCGCTGTAAGCTTTTTTGCGACAAAGGCCACCAATTTCTGCGGAGCTCCGTTTTCATACAAAGCAGGAACAACCGCAACTTCTGTGGTACCGGTAATGCCACGCAAAATAGCCTCTATTTCACCAAGCTCAATCCTTTGTCCACCGATCTTAATTTGAGAATCAATTCTACCAAGGCATTCAATATCTCCATTTTCATTCATAAAAGCCAAATCACCAGTTTTATACCATCTGCTTTGACAACCATTATCCCAAGGCATAGGAATAAATGCAGATTTTGTTTTGGTGATATCATTTAAATAGCCCAGGGTCACTTGCGATCCAGACACACACAGTTCACCAACCTTGCCGTTAGGAACAACTTGTAAATCTTCATCAACTATAGCTGCGAACTGCCTTGGAAGCGGCAATCCTATAGGAACAATTCCATTGCTGTATTTCCTGTCATGCTCATGTTCATGATATACATATCTGGTAACATATACTGTTGCTTCAGTAGGACCGTACAAATTCTCTATGGTGCTATTCGGTGCTGCTTTACTCCACTGATTTGCAATTGATTGAGGAAACGGTTCGCCACAAAAGGTACTATGTTTGAGAGTTGGAAAAATATTCGGTTTTAACTGGCGCAACTTGATCATAAAATTAGCTACCGTGGGAGCGGACGCCCAGAATGTAATTTTTTCTCTTTGAATATAATCTGCTGCGCCATAAATTTCATCAGGGGAAAGAACGCAAAGAGCTGCACCATTAAACCAAGCACAGAACATATCACTAACTGAGGGATCAAAACTTAAATCAAAAGTTTGCGACAAACGATCTGACGATGAGAATTGATACATCTCAGTCATATTTCTTGCATGACTACAGACATTGGCGTGGGTAACCATGACACCTTTTGGTTCACCGGTCGAACCAGAGGTGAACATAATATATGCAAGGTTATCTGGATTAATCGGTATTGGCTCCTGAAGTGCATCATATTTATCCAGATCGTGCTCTGGCAGAATAACATGCTTAATACTATCAATCTGCCTCAGAAGTTCTTTGATATCAATGCCCTCTGAATCGTCGCAAACTACAGCCGCAATATTTGAATTTTTTGCGATTTTTTCAATTTTATTTAGTGGATGTTTGGGGTTTAGTGGAACATAAGTACAACCAGCATATAAAACTCCCAGAACGCCATAATATGCAGACAATGTTTTCTGTGTTAAAATACCAACATTTTTATTTATAATATTCTTGGATGTCAGCAATGCTGCTAATTTTAAAGCATTGTGGTTTAACTCTGAATACGTAATTTCTCTTCCACTGCATGACAAAGCAATATTCTCCGAATATTTAGCTGCAACTTTAAATACATGCTTACTTATGGTATTCATTTTTTACCTACCAATTTACTAACTTTTATTATTTTTCTGCCATTAACAATTTCTAATATGGATTTAACACTTGTGGCCTGCGCAATCTCTTTGGGCTTGAACTGGAAACCGGTACTATCCTCAACATGAAGAATAAGCTCAACATGATTTAATGAATCCCAATTGGATACATTGGCCATGTTTGTATTCTCGTTTATATTGGATTCTGGTATATTAAATGTGGAGGCACATATTTTCTTTAGTTCATCCAAGGTTAGGTGGATATTTTCCCCTCTTTTTTGATTATTTTTATTTGTATTGAAATAATCCTTAGCGAGTAAGCTATATATTAGTCCATCTTTTCTCTCGCCGTTTGTGTACCTATAATAATCTCTTAAAATACCTTCTTTTTGAAAACCTGCGCTTAATATTGAAGATATAGTTGGAGCATTATCAATTGACGTTACCCCCCATAATCTATTCATTTTTAGAACTTCAAAAAAATAATTTATGATTAGAAGTTGTACTTCCAAGATATAGCCTTGCCCCCAGTAATCAGGCGAAATGGCATAACCCCATGCAGCGGATCCTCTGTATACATCTATATCGACCAAGCCAATACTACCAATGATCTTACTATTTTGAATAGTTCTGATGAACCAGTACATATATTTTCTGCCATCGATGGACTCGCCAATCCTGTCAATTAGTTTCTGAAGATAAGTTTTAGTTTCATTGGTATTTTTAAATGGTTCAAATTCAAAATACTTATATAAACGCTCGTCCTTTGAGTACTCATGCATATCTTCGAGTCCATCCATGGATATCCGCGTCAAGTAAAGGCTTCTATTTGGTACCAAACTAAGATCTAAATCCCCTAATGAGCCACCTGGAACTAAACTATCAAGCGCTTTGAAAAATTTATTTATTGTCACAATATGTCTTTCCTTGCCTCTTCATAAAAATAAATTGTTCGATAAACGAAACCAGGCTAACTTGGCAATTTTTCAGCAAATACAGTCATATGATTACCATAAAATGGTGGTGATACCTTTGAAGCATTCTCCATTCGCAAAAGATTTTCTTTAGTGAACCAAATGGAATCAAAATAAGGATATTCAACATGAAGAATTCTAAATTTATAATCCTCAAGCATTTTCATTAGAGAAGCGCTGGTGAACAATCGTATATGCCCTTTATCATGCAACATACGATAATTATTTCTAAACCTGCGCGCACATCCCGAATCAAAATCGGGCGTACCAATTATGCAAATCCCTCCAACTTTAAGTGTTCGGTACAGAGCCTTCACATACGCCAACGGATTATAAACATGCTCTATCACATGATTCATTAAAGCGACATCAAAATAATCTGGTTTAAAATCCATTTTTGGAAACTCACCTTGTTTTACATTGGCATTTTTTGCTGCAATTTCTAATGCTATCTTAGAAATATCTACGCCATGCTTTTCCCATTTGGAATTTACTGCAGAAAGAAAATAACCCGGACCACAACCAACATCAATCAACTTACCTTCTGGCTGTGAATTGATAATATCAGCAATCCATTGAATGTCTTCTACCTGCTTTTGCCACTCTTCATCTGAAAGCATGTTACGGTCTTTACCATCTGGATCTACTGTTTTCCCCCAGTACTTTTCTTCGTAAACGATATCTTCCTGTGGCCTCTCCCAATAGTATTGATTCCATTTCAGATCGCCGTAAGGACAAAGCGGGGAATTCCTTAGATCAAGCATCTTAAGACTTTTTAAATCAAGATTTGATAACATATTAATCCTTTGCCTATTTCTTTCGCAATTTTTTCTTAATTGGCACTTCTGATGGATAAACCCTCTTTATACCGTCCCCCATCGCTCTCTCAATCTGCCTGACAACGCCAACCAACATCCTAAAGCCAGTTGGTTCAACAGATGCTACCTGATCAGAACCATACATCACTCTATTCAAAGTGATATGTCGCTCGAGCGAACTTATACCTAAAGCCGCAGCACCATAAGATACAGCCAACCCAACTTCATGCCCACTGTAACCAACATTACATCCAAAATGGTTTCTTAATGTTTCAATGACTCTGAGATTGGCATCATCGTCGTTGGTCAAGGGATAAGTGCTATTGCAATGCATAAGCTCGAAAGGGCACTTATATTTTTTAAAAATATTTACAGCGGCTTCAATTTCTTCCATTGTACTCATACCGGTTGAAATAAAGGTATGTTTTTTTTCTTTCGCCATAGCTTCTAATAAATCATGATCAGTTAAAAGTGCGGAAGCAACCTTGGCGTATTTTGAATTATATGCAGATAAAAACTTAAAACTTTCAAGGTCCCACGGGGAAGCAAACCACTCGATCCCCTTCTCCTTGCAATATCGATCTATCTCATCATACTCTTTATGCCCAAATTCCAATCCCATTTTCTGTTCTCTATTGGTAGTACCCCAAGGGCTCTCCCTTGGTGCATCGAGTTCTTCTTTTGTATAAACTAAATCTATTGTTCGTTTCTGAAATTTTACTGCATCAGCACCAGCTTCTTTTGCAACGTCAATCAGCTTTTTTGCTATTTCCAAGTCTCCGTTATGATTGATACCAACTTCTGCAATTATGAATACTGACATGGTACCTCCTATTTAATTAAATGTTTTGAAATATACTTTTTGTAAATTTCGTAAATGACACCATTGCCGCCCCTGGCTTCTGTTATAATATCTGAAATTGCCAACACCTCCGATACTGCATCTTTGGGTGCGATTTTAATAGCCGCCAATTTCATCGCTTCCAAATCGTTGATATCGTTACCGACATAAGCTACACTTTTAAGTTTAAAATCGTTATTTTTTACATATTCGAGCAAAATACTTTTTTTATCAGCAACCCCTTGAATGCAAGGGATTCCGAGTTTTTCTGCACGCTTTTTCACAACATGATTTGTCTCTGTTGAAATGATACATTGATGGATATCAGCTTTCTTTATTTCACTGACAGCTAAACCATCACTTCTGTTACAAAAAACACTTTCTATTCCGTCAGATGATACTAATACTTTATTATTAGTCATAACACCGTCAAAGTCATAGATGATAACTTTAATATTCCTCTCAACAAACATTGAAACGTGCTTGGTCGCTGTTTGCTTCATTTAATCACCATATGCTCCTGCCCCCATCCATTATAAGCATCTGACCGGTCATATAGGAGCTGGCGTCGGATGCTAAAAAGACAATGGCACCTTGGTATTCAGAGAGATTCGCCATGCGCCTTAGCGGGATACGATCTTTAAGCTGATCAAGTAAATGTGCCGGCTGATTGTTATAAACCCCACCAGGCAACAGACAATTAACACGAACTCCGCGATGTGCCCAATATGTCGCAAGATAACGATTTAATCCCAGCATAGCAGATTTAACTATCGAATATCCTATGGGTTTAAAATTTTTCACGTCTTCAATCCGACCAGTCGGCGAATATATCCTTTGATCCGGCGCCTGAACAGCAAGATCTGATGCAACGTTAATAATTACACCATGCCCCCGCTCTGCCATCAAACTGCCAAATACTTTACAGCATAAAAAAGAGCCGATTATCCCTATATTAATTTCCTTTTCTAGTTCAGATAAGTCATAAGCCTCAACTGAACCGGTAACATTATTTCCCTCGGAATCCATTTTAGGATTAACTGCTGCGTTATTTACCAAAATATCGACATTCAATTGCTTACTGTTCAGTTCATCGTTGAGTTTAAGCAGACTATCTTCATTCGTTATATCAGCAACCGCCACTATGATATTAGCGTTCGGAACTTCAGCCACGATTCTTTGACGCGCCACATTCAACCCTTTTTCACTTATATCAACCAGAACAACAGTAGCCCCATATTTAGCCAAGCCAATTGCATGTTCTGGTCCTAAAAGACCCCCCCCGCCTGTAATTAAGGCACATTTTCCGGAAAGATCAAATATGACCAATTCTACGCCCATGTTCCTACCTCATCACCAAAATAAAGCAAAGTTTTACTGAGGGCTTCCAATTGAATATCCCTTTCTTCAGAATTTGCCTGGTTGGTCGTAAAGTTTAACAATCTTTTCTGAAGATCCACTGCCACCGGGGTTTCTCCGTATCCAATTTTGTTGTATCTAAAGACTGGTTCCTGATGTAAAAGTTTTGATGCAGCGTAAATGCCATCTCCGCCATACTCAATATGTTTTGAACGAAAATCATACCAGTTTACACCATATTGCTCGCCGCAAAACTTTGCTGAAAATGTATAATAAGTATATGTATAGCCATTGGGTTCATATTGCGACTTCAGCAGTTTAGATTTCGCTAACACAGCCCGGTATCCATTGCCCATAGCTTTGCGTAATGCAATAAAATAGTCGGCACGCTCCGCCTGCGCCAACGCCATAGCTGCCGCCATCTGATTCATGCGATAATTATAACCAATTTCATCAAACCTCTCCCAATTTGGATCTTGAAGTTGCGATCTTTCCGTACGAACTTTACCAGAAACAGCCGTTAATGTTTTAAATCCCAACCCACCTATTTTCCTAATTTTTGTTCCTAGTTTTTCGTCATGACAGACAACAATCCCCCCATCTCCGCATGTTAATTGTTTTGAGTTTTCAAAACTCCAACTACCCGCGTCCCCAATAGTACCTGTGATACGCCCCATTTCATCGCGTCCAAAATGGCATTGGGCACAATCTTCCAATACCGAAAGATTGTGGCACTTAGCAATATCCATGATCGCAGGCATATTACACACCCCCCCATACATATGAACTACAAGTATTGTCTTTGTCTTAGGTGTAATCTTACGTTCTATGTCTTTTGGGTCCATGAGAAACGTATCTGGATCGGAATCAACATAGACCGGCGTCGCTCCGGTATAATGCGGTGCAAGACCACACATTAGAGGAGTGAGAGCAGGAGTTAAAACCTCATCCCCTGCACCACATCCCAAAGCCAATAATGCTGCATGCAAAGTAGATGTGCCCGAATTAAAAGTAATAGCATACGGCATGCTGTGTAAATCTGACCAACATTGTTCAAGTCTTGTCGTAAAGGCCCCATCCGCACCAGCCCTAAATCCAGTTGAAAGTACTTCTTCAAGATACTTTCTTTCATTTCCTTCAAAACGCCAAGCGGGATTACCCATTTTATAAACCTCCCTTTTTAACTGATTCGTTAAATTTTCTCTGATTTTCTAAAAACTGTGCCTGCTTATGCCAATTTATTTTTTGCAAGTTATTCATTAGCGCCACACGAACAATCTTTGGAGATGGCGCTAAATAATTAACTTTGCCATACAATGCACGATAGAATTCAATATCTTCGGGATAGTCCACGGTCAAGCGAACATTATGTCCCTCTGTTTCTTCCGGCATTGTAGATACATACGATTTTGTCAAACCAGCACTATTTATAAATTCTGTAATTACATCAGTATCCATTTCTGGATCAGATGCTTGCGTAAGAAGTTTTTCAATCCCTTTTCGCGTAATACCGTAGGTAAAAAACCCCGGGGTCATTTCTGGCGAAATGAATACCATATCGGGTTCATCTTCGCGGAGTTGATCCAAAGCTCTGGCACCAACATTAAAATCAAATGTAGGATCATCACCATCCACAAGCAATCCTTCTGTAATACTGTACTTGCGAAAACAGTCAGACCATCTTCTAATTTTATTTTTTATCGCACCTCTAAAACACAATATATCTTCTTTAAGAGAAATTTCTTCTAAACGATCATCTGAAGGATCTTCAGTAGTCGCCAATATAACAGGGCAACCAATTTTTTTAGCTCGGCGTATTACTACTTGAATAGTACTTAAATCATCCGTAATAAGCTGAAAACATTTATTCGGCAACCGCGTTGAAGTTGACCGCGCGGTTACCAGAGCGTACGAATTATTGACTATCTTTTGTTTATTTGTAATCATAAGTTGCTCCTTTTGAGAGGGCCATAAAGTGGAAGCTGTTCTTTTGAAATTTGATTCAAGAATGGATACTGACTATCTTTTGCAGATATGATGAATTTGTCTATTGCCCAAGTAATGGCAATCTGAGGATCAGCCCAATTGATACCCCCCTCATCATCTGGCCGATAAAAATCACTGCATTTATATGTAAAGATAGCTTTTTCACTTAAAACACAGAACCCATGAGCATAACCTTCAGGGATATAAACCTGATAGCCATTTTCTTCAGATATCTCAACACCGACCCACTTTCCAAACATGGTTGATCCGACCCGAACATCCACGGCCACATCAAAAATACAACCCTGCAAGCATTGAACGAGTTTTGCCTGCTGATGACAAATTTGATAGTGAAGCCCCCTTAAAACACCTTGAACAGAAAAAGATAAATTGTCCTGAACAAAATCGCAATGGATACCAAGCTCTTGATATTTTTTCTTATGGTATGTTTCCGCGAAAAAACCACGATTATCTTTAAATCTTTTTGGCTTTAGAATGATAACTCCTGGAAGTTCGGTATTTTCAATTTCCATGTCGATGTTAGCCTCCATTCCTTTTTATCAGTTTGATAAAGTGCTGCCAGTATACGTTATTAACCATCGGAAGCTCTAGTTTCGGGACAAGCGAAGCATCAATATACCCCATCCGATAATGCACACACTGTGCATGCGTAATGGGTTTTCTCTCATTCTTTTTCACCAAAGAGGGCCTGCTCGATAAGATCACATATGATATGTATGATAGTGATATGGCCTTCTTGCACCCGGGGCGTGTCTTGCGATGGGACTATAATGGAAATGTCACATAGCGTCTTGATCATACCGCCATCATTGCCCAATAAAGCTATGGTGGAACAACCTCGCTTCCTGGCCACCTCAAAGGCCTTCAACACATTTATGGAGTTGCCGCTGGTGGAGATACCTATTACCGCATCACTAGGTGTGCCCAATGCCTCGACCTGACGACTGAATACATTGTCAAAGCTATAGTCGTTACTGATGGCGGTCATAATTGACGTATCTGTCGAGAGCGCGATAGCTGGCAATGCAGGACGCTCCATGCGAAAGCGGCTGACAATCTCGCCGGCAAAGTGTTGGGCATCGGCAGCAGAACCGCCATTACCCATAATTAGCAGTTTATTTCCGGTTTTAAATGTCTTGACGATTAGGCTCACAGCGGCACCAATAGTCGGCGTTAATTGGCTGGAAATTTCTTCGATTACTTGGCAATGCGCTTCAAACTGCTGTTTGATAAATTTGCTATTCATGACATCCTGTTTTCCAACGGCTCAGTAATATTAACCTCACCCTGACATTTGCTCTGCCCGTAAACACCCAGTGGATTCGGAGTATCCGTTTCCAGATAAGCCCCCGTCTTTGTGCCATCAAAAACGTAATCCGTGGAGATATGAATTAGTTTTGCGCCGTTATTTTTAGCAATCTCCGCAATATTGCGAGGGCCGGCGGCATTGATTTTGAAGGCCATTTCCGGTTCGTCCTCTGCTTTATCGACGGCGGTATAAGCTGCGCAATTGATGATCCAGGAAATGGGTTTATCTGCGGAGAATATCCGCAGCTCATCCAAGTTGGTGATATCGATTTCCTGATCCGATGCGATGTAGGGTAATTCTTTGTTTTGGAGAAAGGCTTCCACCTCTCTTCCGAGCATGCCTTTGTTGCCGATTAGCCAGATCATAATAGTTTTTAGCTTTTAGTTTTGAGTTGGGGGCTGGTCAGGCCCTGTTTTCGAGAGGAGTATCGCCGCGCGATACTCATTAAGTATTCGATATTAGGGGATAATAAGCGACGAGGGAAAAGTTTTGGCACCCGCAACCCCATGGGGTCAGGGCTTGAATTTCAGCATTGCTTCGCAACGCTAAAATGTCAAGACCTGACCCCATTCCTCCAAAGGGCCGGGAAATGGGGCTCAGTCGCTAATTATCCCTGGCGGCTGCTTATTTCTATTTTCAGGTTGGCGAGGGAGGTTTGGAAGGTCGCCTTGTCTTCTTCTGTCCAGGCTGTCGGGTCGATGGACTGGAGCTTCGCTATGGCCTTGTCCAGCAGGTCGAAGAGGGTCAGCGGGTCGTTGGGGTCCTTCTTCTGCCGGGCGGTCTTTTGCTTGTCCAGTTTGGCTTTATAGTCGTTGTAGGCCGTCATCATGCCCCGCTCCTGCTTCTTTTTGGCAATGGCAATCAAGACTTTCTTACCGATTGTCCGGTCGGTGCGGCACTCGTTGCGGATCGTAAGCGGCAGCCGGTTGAGGCTCAGCGTCTCGCTCAACGTGTTTTGCGCCTTGCCGATGATGCCGCCTAACTGCTCCTGGGTGTATTTCTGCTCCTCCTGGAGCCTGCCTAACGCCTCTGCCTCCTCGACGGGGGTCAAATCCTGCCGCTGGAGGTTCTCGACCAGCGCGATCTCGGCGGTGTTGCCCTCGACGCAGATCGCGGGAAGCACGGTGAGGCCTGCCTGCTGAGCGGCTGCCCAGCGGCGCTCGCCGGCGACGATGATGAGGGATTGCGACATTTGCCAGGAATCGTGCCCGGAATTGGGGGACACGATCCCAATTTCTGACGAAATTGGGTCATGTCCCCCAATTCCTCCGTCATGTCCCCCAATTCCTCCAATTCCTACTCGGAAGAGCAGCGGCTGGAGGACGCCGACGCTCTTGATGGAGTCGGCCAGCTCTGCCAGCGCCTGCGGGTCCATGGATTTCCGCGGCTGGTTGGGGTCGGGTTGAAAGTCAACAATCGAAATCTGATAGAGCTGCCCTTTTTCGTACGTCGGGGTGCTGGCGCTTAGTTCCATGTTGAACCTCCTTTGTCATGGGCGGGATAAATGGGGACACTTTGTAAATTGCTGCGCAATTTCCTAAAATGTCCCCATTTATCCCCTTTTTGGGGGTCAGGTCTTTAAATTTAGCGTTTTTGCGGGGGTGAGAGCAATTATTCCTTTACCCGGTACACCGGGGAATGGGCCTCCGTGTCCCGACGATGTGCCTTCAGGTCGGCGGCAAGGGCATCGAGCTTGGCCGATACCGTTTCAAGCTTGGTCGCCGTAATGCTGCCCTGGGCCGCTACCGCATCAAGCTTGGTCGCCGTAATGCTGCCCTGGGCCGCTACCGCATCAAGCCTGGCCGCCGTGATGCTGCCCTGGGCGGCTACGGCATCGAGCTTGCGGACCACGCAATCGATCCGACCGTCAAGCCGCTCTTCTACACTGTCGATCTTTTCCGAAAGCATTTGGTGGCCTTCCACAACAAGATCAAGCTTGTGTTGAATGGAGTCAGCGAAGGTACCGACGTGGCGAGAGATCATGCTCTCGATCTTTTCAAAGTCATTTTCGTTCATTTTTACCTCGCATTTGTTGGGGGTCAGGTCTTGAAATTTAGCGTTTTTGCGGGGGGTTAACGGTAACTATCGCTCTAAAAGAGGCGCTTCAAAGCCTGCCTGCCTGAAATGCTCATCAAAACACAACGCCACCTTCAGCCGCCCTTCCTTCATGACCACAAACGAAAAACAGTCCACAAGTCCCCATGCTTTATCAGGACGTTCCTTATACAGGGCGAGCGCCTTCTCCATTCCTTTAGAATCAAAAGAAACAACCCTGGTATTCCTGTCTGAGCGTATCTTCTCAATAATGGCCACTGCGGTTGCGCGATAAGGAGGCTGTGATAGGCAATTAGCAAGCTCGACGAGCACCAGATCCGTCGTTATAAAAGGACCGGAATGGTTTGCTGATGCAGTAAGCGCATCCTCGTGCCGTGCATCATTTTTTCTGATGAGCGCAAGAAGATAGCTCGTATCAAGAAATATCGTCCGCATCACCTCTTGGATACCCCATAGAGATAGTGGTCATGCTGCTCTGCCAGGTCGGCGGGAAGGTCATCCTCTATGGCATAAGCAGCAACCTCGGAAAGAAGGGTGGCGGGTTTCCCGGCCGTTTTATATTGCCTTTTCAGTTTTCTTACGAGATGATCAATCTCGACCAACATGGAAGGCGGCAGCAGATCAATATCTCTTTTTAGTGTTTCCACTTTGTTCATTTGGTAGCCTCCGTAGTTTTTTGGGGGTCAGGGCGGGGACAGATTTGAAATCTGTCCCCTTAGCGTTTTTGCCGGGGGGAATATCGTTGATCTTTAACAATCGCCGTCGGACGATACCCAGGACCTGATCCAATGTACGATCGAAAGAAGATTCAACCGTGTCTTCTTTTCCCACATGCACATGATGGGGGAAAGTCTCCACATCCCAATCCGGGGCATTGTCCCACCGCATGATCAGTTTGCCGCGGCGATCCTGCCAGTGATAGGAATATTTGCGGATAGAAGTGCTTAAAACCGTTTCTCGGACGTAAAGAAGCGTATTATCGGTTAATGTAAGCTCGGCGCGAAATCTGAGAATTAGTCCGAAATGCTCAAAGCGGGAAATTTTATAAGACGCGATGACGTCGCTGTATTTGGTGAGAAGCTTAAGCATTCCGGAGCGCCTGCAATTTATCTTCCCACCAGATCAATGCCTTGCAGGCAAATTCCCAATCTTCCAGATCATTTTCTTTCCCGAAATCCTCTTTCCCTTTAACGGCATGGAGATCTTTTTCATAACTGTCGAATGATTTTTTATACTTATTTTCAAAACTTTCCTTTTCAGCTCGGAACTGATCAACCCTGGACAAGGCAATCATGACCGACCAATCTTTCAGAACATCATCAGACGACAAATACCCGTCTTCGAAGAGGATTTCATTTATGATCGCTGTGTTTTGCATATTCATCTCCTTGGGGGTCAGGTCTTTAAAATTAGCGTTTTTGCGGAATGAAAATAGGGACAGAGCCCTATTGTTTGCTCTCCTCCAGGACCGTCCGGGCGATCGCGAGGGAACGGGTTGTGGGAAAAGAGCCAGTCTCCTTTGCGGCGGGTTCGACGCCGGCCTGGTAGCCCCATTTGACCAGCGTGAAATTGAGGGGCTCCAGCGTGATCTCGATTCCCGTGACGCAGCGGGGATGGACGCAGGAGCCGCTGTTGTAATAGACGGGCTCGGCCTTGCTCTTGCGGCGGACGCCCCGCGTGGCGATGCCGGTTTCCAGGTATCGCCGCTCCGTGAGCGAGAGGTTCTCGAAGACGGGGCGGTGGGTGTGGCCGGCGATGACGATTTTGTTTTGTTCCTTCGCCATCCGGTAGAGGGCTTGGTCTATGTTGTCGCAGCGGCCGGGGTTTTCGGCGGCGGGGGTTGGGTCGCCGATGCCGAAGCGCTGCACGCCCGCCCAGACGTTGCGCACGAGAAAGCGGCTGATCCGCGCGCGCGGGCCGGAGCAGATCGGGTCAACCTGATGGCCGTGCAGAAAGAGGATCGGCCCGAGGGTGATGGTCTCGTGCACCTCGATGCCGGGGAAGAGCG
>Ga0208373_1001192_pt1 | contig 36414 bp, 29 predicted proteins | sample RifOxyC2_FD_184036 | JGI IMG/M metagenome (GOLD analysis project Ga0208373, IMG submission 184036) | Soil microbial communities from Rifle, Colorado - Rifle Oxygen_injection C2 (SPAdes) | ecosystem: Environmental > Terrestrial > Deep subsurface > Rock core/Sediment | place: Rifle, Colorado... | reverse complement strand
CGTGACCCGCCAGTCCCTTGAAGAACTGCTGCTGGAGGAGGGAAAGGGCGTCACGGCGTCGTTCAAGGCAACGTCTGTCCATGTCATTCCCCGTTTGCGCAACTTGAAGCGGAGTGCGGGCAGTGCATTATAGGAGACCAACTCAGGGTGCGAGGCGACACCCCGTAACATCACTTTTTTGATGGTGAATTAAGGGTTACTCTGTCCCCCGGTGATTCGGACGCCCTCCTTCACCGCATCGTCGGGATGGGTGATTACCCGTTCGCCTTCCTTCAATCCGGAGACAACCTCCGCCGCCAGACCGTTTCGCTGCCCGACTTCCACGACTCGCTGCCTTGCCCTCCCGTTGTCGTCAACAAAAACGGCCCAGTTCTGAGCGGAACGGAAAAGCGCCCCCTGCGGAACCTGCAAAACACCGGTCTTTTCCCAGACGATAAAACTCGTATCGAGGCGGTAACCATCGCCGAGGGCGCGCCAAGTTTCCGGGGAAGAGGCAATATCCGCAATAACCAGCACCCGCTGCTCCTCGACGCCGAGACTCGATATCTTGGTGAATCCCGCCGGTTCAACGGCACGGACGACACCCTCCAGCGTATCCGTTCCCCCCCAGCGCTTAAAAACCGCCCTTGTCCCCTTTTTAATTCTCACCGCGTCGGAAGAAAGCACCTCCACGCGGACCTCAAGGCTCCGGACATCGCCGATTTCCAGGAGCGGTTCCCCGGTGCTGACCGGCCCCTCGCTTTCCCTGTATATCCGGAAGACGACACCGTCCAGCGGCGAGACAACCTTCACGGTTTCCTGTTGTTCGTGTTTTGCGCCGGAAGCGACGTTTTTGAGCGCCGCCCTCGCCCGTTCGAGCTCGAAGCGCGAAACGTCAGCCGCCGCCGCGGCCGAAAGCTGAACAGCCTTCGCCTTTTTTGCCTCCGCCTCCACCTGGTCGAGTTGATCCTTCGCAACATACCGTTTCAAATACAAATTTCTTATCCGCTCGACCCGCTTTTCGATATACTCGACATCGGCCTTTGCGGCCTGTTCCTTTTCCTTCCCCGCCTTGAATCCGGCTTCCGCCGCCAGCACGGACGCATCCCCTTCCTCGCGGCTTCGTCTGTCCAACGGCTGTGACCGCGGCGGGTCTATCGCCGCCAGAAGTTGCCCCTTGCGGATGGAATTTCCCACTTTCAAGAGGGTGCGGGTCATGTTTCCGGAAACCGGTGCGGAAACGACAAACCGCTCCTTAAGACGGGTTCGGCCCTCCTCCTCAATCGTCACCCGGAGCGGCCCCCGCGCGACCGCGACGAGATCGACCTCTATCCGTTTCGGCAGAAATCCGTAGATGGTGGCCATGATGACGGCAATAATGATTATCGTCAAATAAAGTGTTCTTCGTGTTGCAGCTTTCATTAATTACTCCCTCGTTTTCAATACTTCGACAAGATCAAGCGTGTCTAAGCGGCGACGCACGACCAACCCCGAAAAGGATGCCGAAACCAGCACCACGGCCGCGGCAAGCGCGTATGTATTTGTTTCTATGACGAGCGGAACGCGAAACAGGTCGGAGGCGAGCGCCCCGGCGATATACGCGCACAGGATGCGCCCGGCTGCAAAGCCGAACGGAATGGCGATAAGCGTGATCAGCCCCAGTTCCCCCAGGAGGATATACGATATCTCTCCGCGTGTGTAACCCAACACCCTAAGGCTCGCAAGTTCCCGGCTTCGTTCCGAAAATGCAATCCTCGCGCTGTTATAGACAACGCCGAAGGCGATCGAACAGGCCATCAGTGTCGCAATGAACGTGAAAAAGAGCATTCCCCGCGCCTGTACATCATGGAAGTTCATGATATCATTTCGCCTCAGGACAACCCCGCCCACCCTCGGCATAGCGGTGAAGGTCCGCCAGAGCGCTTCGTTCTGCAGGGAATCCGTGAGCAGATACGCGCCGGAGATCGCGTTTCCCTCCCGCATCAGCCGGTTCAGTGCCCCCATGTCCATGTAACCCAGCACGCCGAGAAAAAGCTTGGCGGTACCGACGACCTGAAGCCGGCGGACCGGCTTCGCCCCTTCGAGAATCTCAATCGTCAGCAGGTCGCCGATGCGGACGTCGAGCATTTTGGCGAGATATTCGTTGAGGACGATGCCTTCGGGCGGAATCCCCACTCGGTGGAGATTAGTGTCCAAAAGCAGATGCAGGCGGCTTCCCGCTTCGATCCCGTCGAGCGCTGTCCGGTAGCTTTTATGGCCGGATACGAACCGCGCCGGCACCCGGCGGTAGCTCTCGGCATCCCGCACCCCCGGCAAATTCTTTAATTCGTACAAAGTCCGCAGGGAGGACGGCTCGACAAAACTTACCCTCATATCCTCTTTCTGCGCACGGATAAACTGAACGTTGATTATGAAGTTTACGGAATCCTTGAAAAAACCGCTGGCGATCATCGTCGCGCAGGCAACCGCTATGCCGATTATCGAAAGCATGGTTCTAACCGGTTTGCGGGACAGGTTCCGCAGAATCATCCGGGAGGGTTGCGAAAGCATGCGGCCGACGATCGTCTTTTCGAGAAATGTCACCCGGTAGCGGGCGGGTGGTTCGGGCCGCATCGCCTCGGCGGGGGGCTGTCCGGCGGCCTTGGCGAGGGAGAAGAACGTGCCGGCCAGGGCCGAAAGGACGCTTATCAGCAGTGCCTCAAAAACCACGCTGGCATGTAAAGTATAGATAAGACTGGGGAAACGGTAAACGGCCATGTATATATCGCCCAGCATGCGGCCGAACCAGATTCCCGCTGCCACGCCCCCCAGCATGCCGGGAAGAATGACCAGAACGACAAGCTTGGCGTAATGAAAGCCGATTGCGGCATTTGTGTGGCCGAACGCCTTCAGGATGCCGATTTGCTCCCGCTGCATGTTGATCGTCCGGCTCATTACGACGTTCAAAAGAAAGGCGGCGACAAAGATGAAGATCGTCGGAAAGATCCGGGCGCTTTGCCGGAGCTGCTGGAACTCGCCCGTCAGCAGCCGGTGGGAGATCTGATCCTTGCGGGGATAGGCGCCCAGTCCTCCGTAGGGACCGACAATGGTGTCGAGCGCGGCGATAACATCGCGGGGGCGGGCGTTTCTGGAAAGGGTCAGGACGATGTCGTTAAAGGCCCCGTCCATATCGTAGGATTCGGCAAGCGCCTTGCGGCCCATCCAGAGCACTCCGTAGCGTTTGAAATCGGGGCTCGTTGCGTCCGGCCGCATCAGCAGCACGAACTCCGGGGAGAGGGCAACCCCGGTGATTGTCAGTTCCTTGCGCTTGCCGTTGATGATGGCTGAAAAACGGTCGCCGGCCCCAAAACGGTGAGCTAAGGCGAAGCTCTCGTTGATCACGACTTCGCTATCCCGAGTCGGATCGGCCAGTCTTCCCGTGCGGAGATAGAGACGGTTCAAGAGCGGGTCGCCGTCTTCCGGAAGCGACACGAGCCTGGCCGTTACCGGCTCGACAAAACCGGGGATGTCGAGCTTGGCATAACCGCAGACCCGCGTCTCGACAATGGAAACGCCGGGAATTTCGACTATTTTTTGCTTCAGGCTCTCCGGCGCCCGCTTCAGCGAGACAAAGACGTCGGCGAACCGGTAGTTACGGTAAAAGGCGTCCCGGGTCAGCGAAAGGGAATCGATGGTGCTGATGAACATGATGAAGGTTGCCAGGCCGCTTACCACCACAAGGGTGATCGCGAAGACCTGCCCCTTGATGTGCAGGATATCACGGAATATTTTTTTGTCGAGAGACTTCATGAACTCACCACTGAAGTTCACTTGACGCTTTTTTGATTTTGTTTTCCGCTATTTCTGTGATGACGCCGTTGCTCAGATGGATAACGCGGTCCGCCATGCTGGCGATGTCGGCGTTGTGGGTGATGATGACGGTCGCCGTGCCGAGCTCCCGGTTTATTCTTTCGAGGACCTCGAGGACGACAATCCCGGTCTGGGAATCGAGCGCCCCGGTCGGCTCGTCGCAGAGCAGCACCGCCGGATTCTTCGCGATCGCGCGGGCGATCGCGACCCGCTGCTGTTCCCCTCCGGAGAGCTGTGCGGGGAAATGGTCGAGACGTCCGGCCAACCCTACCAGCGTCAGGGCATCTTCCGGCTTCATCGGCTTTTCGGCGATCTCGGTCACGACGGCGACGTTCTCAAGCGCCGTCAGGCTCGGGATCAGGTTGTAGAATTGAAAAACGAACCCGACGTGGGTGCGGCGATATTCGGTCAACTCCCGTTCACTGGCGGCTGTAAGCTCTTTTTTCTGGTAAGATACCGATCCGCTGGTCGCCGTGTCCAGCCCGCCGATGATGTTAAGCAGGGTTGATTTTCCGCTTCCCGAGGGGCCGAGCAGCACAACCAGCTCACCGGCGAAGATATCGAGGTTCGCTCCCCGCAGGGCGTGAACCTCAACCTCTCCCATCAGATACACCTTGGCGAGGTTTGTTACCTTGAATACCGCATCTTTCATATCGCCGCCATTGTTCAGAAAATAAAAAACCCGATAATTGTCATGATAAGCCAGCGGAAGAACTTGATCACCGGATCAAGCGCCCCCATGTACAAAAGCCCGATGATAATAAAAAACCCATAAGGTTCGAGGCGGGAGAGGGCGTACTGGGCTCGGTGCGAGAGAAATCCCATCAATATCTTCGATCCGTCCAGCGGCGGGATCGGGATCAGGTTGAACGCCGCGAGCATGATGTTGATCTGCGTCATATAATACAAAAGCAGTCCGAGCGGCCCGGAAGATTCGGGGGTAAGCAGTTTGAACAGAAAAACGGCGATAAAGGCCAGTATCATATTGGCGATAATGCCGGCCGCTGAGACAAGAATGAGCCCCGAACGGGCGTTGCGGATATAGCCCAGATTGATCGGCACCGGCCTGGCCCAGCCGAAGCCGACGAAAAGAAGCATCAGCGAACCGATCGGATCGAGATGGCTCAGCGGGTTGAGGGTAAGCCGGCCGGCATTCTTCGCCGTCGGATCCCCCAGTTTCCAGGCGACCCAGCCGTGGGCCAGTTCGTGAAAAATTATCGAATACAAAAGCGGAATCGCCACCAGAAAAAATGCCAGCGGATCCCTGAACAAAATATTTATCAATCCCACAGTTTTTTCTCCCTTAAATCAAGATGGCGCTCAACCCCCCGCACCGGCGGGGAGGCGCCTGGACAATCCAACTGCATCCCGTTTACGATGGCTTTCCCGTTCGCAAAGGGTGCAATCGCTGACGGTTGGACGCTACCATAAACGAGAACATAGCGCCAGATCAACCTTTTGCTCTGTCAAGATTTTCTTGCTGGTTTTCTGCGGGGATGGTAAGGTACATAAACTTTTCAGACCAGAATTGGGAGTGTTAAAAAGTGAAGATTCTCCTTGCCGGGCACAACATAGACCGCGATATAATAAATGAATTCCAATACTTGCAACCGGAACGTCAGGATCTGACGCCGGAGACGATCGCCGCCGCCTACGCGCGGATCAGCCGGAACCCGGCGCCGGTAAACGAGCTGCGGATGAGCGCGCGGGGCGAGGTGGAAAAGGCCCGCCTCTCCAATAAAAACATCGTTTTCGAGATGGGGCACAGTTCCATCGCCGAACACGCCGTCTTCAACATCGACGTCATTGGCGTGTCGAGGCTGCTCGTCGAGGAAATTGAGAGGTCGAGGCTCGTCTCCTTTACGGAAAAATCGCAACGCTACGTGCTTCTCGCCGACGATTTTGTCATTCCTGATGAGATTCGCGGCACCGATCTGGAAAAGATGTTTGTCGACACCATCCGCCGGCAGAACGCCTTTTACCATGAGCTCTACGCACAGCTCAGGCCATATATCTTTGATAAAAATCAAAAACTTGCCGCCGACCCGGCGAACACCTCCCTGCTTGAAGGCTGGGCAAAAGAGGATGCCCGCTACTGCCTGGCGCTGGCAACCGAGGCGCAACTGGGGATGACGATCAATGCCCGTAATGCCGAGCTGATGATCCGCCGCCTCGCCGCCTCGCCCCTCGCCGAAGCGAGAAGGTTCAGCGGCATGCTTTACGAAGCGGTAAGCGGCATCGCCCCGTCGCTTGTCCGTTATACAAGCCCCACCTCTTACGACCGCGAAAGGGCAGAGGCCCTGCATGCGGAGGTGTCGAGACTGGCCGGCGGTATGGATACCGGCAAAGCTAAGACAGACGGTTTCCCAAAAAGCGGTGTTGACGAGAACAGTGGCGACCTTGTCCGCCTGCTCTCTTTTGAACCCCATACGGATGATAAAATAGCGGCGGCGCTTTTGGCCGGCGCTTCCGATCTCTCTTTTGCAGAATGTTTGGGCATGGTCGAGCGGATGACCGCAAGCGAAAAGGAAGATTTTTTCAAATCGGCTCTCCGCGAAATGAGGGCCCACGACGCCGCCCCGCGGGAGTTCGAACACGCGTCTTTTACGTATGAACTGGTTGTCAGCGCTACCTGCTACGCCCAGTTGAAACGCCACCGGATGGCGACGCTCACCACTCAGAGTTACAGCCCGGCCTTGGGGGTGACGATTCCCCCTGCCGTGACGGAAATCGGCAGGGAGGCCGCCCTGAGAAAATTGTGTCTCGAATCGGAAAAATCAGCCAGAGAAATAGCGGTAAAGGCCCCGGCTGCCGCCGCCTATATCCTGACGAACGCCCACCGCCGCCGGGTTATCATGACTGTAAACGCCCGGGAGCTTTACCATATTGCCCGCGTTCGCGCTGATCGCCACGCCCAGTGGGATATCCGCCGCACCGCGTCAAAAATAACACACCTCGCTAAAGAGGCTATGCCGCTTGCTTCTCTGCTCGCCGGCGGCAAGGATGAATTTGACGCAATCTACACCGGCATATTCGGTTGACGGGGGATCAAAAAGGGCTTGTGAGCGGGATTCGGGACCAGCATAATGAGGAACTGCTGTAGATAGGCTATAGGATTAAGAATGTTAGGAAAAACGGTAATAAGGCGCATTTTGAAGCCATGTTTGGTACGAGAAGTTACTGTTTATTTGACAAAGTACGGCAAGGGTTCTTTTCTGTTTCCTTCAGTCTTCAGTCTAAACAGCTTCAGCCTGACTACGCGAGGGGTCCCAATTAATCAGATGGCCGATGTTGCAATCTTTGGGAAATGTTGCTAAAAGAGCTTAGCTGAAAAAGCTGAGGGTAAAGGAGAAAACGATGATTGATATTATGAAGGATGGACCTGTTAATCCTGTAAAGATACAGGACAATACCTTCCGCGATGGTCACCAGTCCATCTATGCGACGCGGATGCGGACGGAAGACATGCTGCCCATTGCCGAGCAGATGGATGAAACCGGTTTCTGGGCGATGGAGGTGTGGGGCGGCGCCACATTTGACACGATGCACCGCTTTTTGGGCGAGGATCCCTGGGAGAGACCCAAAATTCTCAAGAAATATATCAAAAAGACCCCGTTTTCGATGCTGCTGCGGGGGCAGAATCTTGTCGGTTACCGCAATTATGCTGACGACGTGGCCCGCCTCTTCGTCGATAAGGCCTGCGAGGTCGGGATCGACGTGTTTCGCGTTTTTGACGCGCTCAACGACCTGCGCAATTTTGAGACGGTGGTCGAGCGGATCAAGGCGAACGGCAAGCATTTCGAGGGGGCGATTTCCTACTCCCTGACGGAGCGTCATCTCGGCGGCCCGGTGTTCAACATGGAGTACTACGTCGATCTCGCCAAAAAGCTGGAGGCGATGGGGGCGGACAGCGTCTGCATCAAGGATATGGCCGGGATCATCTCTCCGTACGACATCTATGACTTAATTACAGAGATGAAGAAGGTCATCAAGGTTCCCCTGCATCTGCACACGCATTATACCAGCGGGATGGCGTCGATGGCCTACATAAAGGCGATCGAGGCCGGCGTGGACATCGTCGATACCTGCCTTGCCCCTTTCGCGCTGCGCACCTCGATGCCCGCCATCGAGCCTTTGGTGGTCGCTCTGCAGGGAACGAAACGGGACACCGGCATGGATCTGCACAAACTGATAAAGATGGGTGAGCACCTCGAAAAAATCGCCCCCAAGTATAAACAGCATCTGGCAGCGAACAAGCTTTCCCTGATCGACGCGGGCGTTCTGGAGCATCAGATCCCCGGCGGCATGATCTCCAATCTGGTCAGCCAGCTCCGGGAGATGAATGCCCTGGATCGCCTCGCCGAGGTACATGCCGAGATCCCGCGGACCAGAACGGAGGCCGGCACCCCGCCGCTGGTTACCCCGACCTCCCAGATAGTCGGCGTTCAGGCGGTGATGAACGTCGTTGCCGGCCGGTACAAGATGGTCAACAACCAGTTCCGGGACCTGGTTTATGGACTGTACGGAAAAACGCCGACGGCCATCGATCCCGAGGTGCAGAAGATCGTCTTGAAGCGCAACAAGCGCGGACAGACGCCGATTACCGGACGGCCCGCCGATTACATAGAACCGGAGCTCGCAGAGGCAAGGGCGAAGATTGGCGATCTTGCGAAAAATGATGAGGATCTGCTTACTTACGCACTATATCCGGCGACCGGCGAGCAGTTTCTGAAATGGAAATACGGGGTAGAGCCGATGCCGGACAGCGTCAAGCCCGCCCCGGCGAAAGAAAAATAATGTAGGGGCGACCCCCTGTGGTCGCCCCTTTAAATTTGTTCAATCACGAATTCGGTCAACCACAGAGGGTTGCCCCGACGTTTAATTTGTCATGGTCCCATTGTGCGGCATTGTTGCGTATGTATTCACGAATCAGGTTCAATTCAATTTCGTCACGCACAATATGCTCCCAATAATTACGTTGCCATAATTTGTCGGGAAATGGAGACCATCCATATTTTTTAACACCATCGGCATAACGTTTTGTCGTCATTGTCTTGAACCGATGCACCACATCCGGCAAAGACAACGTAGGGGCGGGCCCCCGTGCCTGCCCGTGTATTTCCGTAGGGGCGCCCCTCTGTGGTTGACCGTGCAAATCGGGGCAACCACGGGGGGTTGCCCTACAAGAACGATGCCGTGGATGTGATTGGGCATAATAACGAATTCATCTATGCCGATGCCAGGATAAAATAGGGGTATTTTATCCCAAACCTCCTTTGCCATATTCCCTGATTCGTTGGGTTCAAGGCAGGCCCCTGTGCCTGCCTCTACAATTCTACCAAACAGACATGTTCGGTTTTCAACACAAATGGTGATGAAATAGGCCCCCGCTGTTGAATAATCGTAACCCGGCAGACGGATGGAATGGCGGCGATGAACGTTATCGTTTTCGGTCATGCATCCCCCCTGTGCCTGCCGGTGTCCCCTTTATGCCAGCATGCCGCCATCAACCGTCAGGCACATCCCGGTTGTGTAGGTCGCCGCGTCGGAGACGAGGTACAGTACCGCCCCGGCCATTTCCGCCGGTTGTGCTATCCGCCCCAGCGGGATCGAGGGAAGCACCATCTTCATGATGTCCTCGTTTTGCGTCAGCGCGGAGGCAAATTTGGTGTCGGTAAGTCCCGGCAGAAGGGCGTTTACCCGGATATGGTACTGAGCAAGTTCCCGGGCATAGACCCTCGTCAGTGAAATGACCCCGGCCTTGGTGATCGAGTAAACCCCCTGAAAAAGCGCCGGCCGGACGCCGTTTACCGAGGCGACATTGACGATTGCTCCTCCGCCCGTTTTCTGCATCAGTTTGGCGGCGTACTGACAGGCAAAGAAGAAACCTTTCAGGTTGACGTCAACGGTTTTGTCCCAGGCCCTTTCATCTATGTTTATGGCTTCGCCGAACGACGGGTTGGCGCCGGCGTTGTTCACCAGAATGTCGAGCTTCGGGTAACGCTGCGCGACTTCTGCAAACAATGCCTCAATCTGCTCAATTTTCCCCACATTACAGACGATCGAATCAACCTCGCCGCCCGCCTTTTTGATTTCTTCCTCTACGCGCTGGAGGTTTTCCTGCTTTCTGCTTACCAGAATCACCCGGGCGCCGTGGGCGGAGAGTATTTTGGCGATAGCTTCGCCGATGCCGCGACTGGCGCCGGTTATCAATGCCGTTTTTCCTTTCAGACTGAACAGATCCATCATTTCCTCCTTTAAAATTAAATTACAGTTTTTACTGATTATGGAAATGATTGAATTCATTCAGCTTGCGATACAAGGTGCTTCTTGAGATTCCCAATTTTTTCGCGATTTGCTTCTTGGGGAGTTTAGAATTGATCATTTTCATGAGCAGTTCACGTTCTATTTTGATGATCGAATCAAAGCCCACACCCGCCACGTCTGGGGTGTCAACGATTTCGGAAGGCAGGAGATCAACCGTCAGAACATCCATTTGGGCAATATTGATCATCCTCTCCAAGACGTTCTGCAATTCTCTCACGTTTCCCGGCCAGTGATAATTCATGAACTTATCCAGGACTTCCTTTTCGATCTTTTTAGTTGTTTTGCCCATGGCTTCGCCAATATTGTGGACGAAGTAATCCACTAACAGGGGAATATCGTCTTTACGTTCCCTGAGCGGTGTCAGATGGATTGTGAACACGTTGAGACGATAATACAAATCTTCTCTGAACTTTCCTGTCCGTATCTCTTCCTTCAAATTTTTGTTTGTTGCCGCAATGATCCTCACATCGATGGTGCTCATTTTTGTTCCGCCGACTCTAATGAACGATTTATCCTCTATCACTCTCAAGAGAGCTGCCTGCAATTCGAGAGGCGTTTCCCCGATCTCGTCGAGGAAAATGGTTCCGCGGTCCGCAAGTTCAAATTTACCGAGGTTTCCCCCTTTCTTTGAACCGGTGAATGCACCGTCGGAATAGCCGAAAAGTTCGCTCATAATCAAATCCCGAGGAATGGTGGAGCAATTGAGGGCAATGTAAGGACCGTCCCTTCGACTGCCGCCGTTGTGAATGGTCTGCGCTAAAATGTCCTTTCCCGTACCGCTTTCCCCAAGCAGTAAAACATTCGACCTGCTCTGCGAGGCGATCCTTGCTTGACGTATTATTTCCAGAAGTTGTTGATTGCGCCCGATAATATCTTCAAAATTAAATTTAGCCTTTGCCCCGATCATATTGGCTGCCAGGGCCCGCGCCCTTTTGAGCTCATTCAGAATGACAACCTTACCGATTATGTTATCCATCGACAGAATAGGATAGCAGGAAAGTGTATAATTGCCATAGCCGTTAGCAGATAATATCCGGATTTCCACATCCGTCAGTGAGGCGTTATTATTAATAATATTCAACAGGTTTTTATTATCTTTGCTCCAGAGATCCACAACATTTTTCCCGAGAAAGTGATCCGCCTTACGGCCGAAAGCCTTCCGCACATTCTTGTTTACCATGGAAACGAGTCCATTATTGTCAATCGTCATGATGATCTCAGGAATTGAAGAAATCACCGTCCGCTGAAAGTCAACCGCTATCTGGGATTCGGACAGGGCCTTTCTCAATCGTATTTCATTTTCAATGGCGCAGGCGGCTGCGGTAACCATTCCCAGTGTATGTGGATTGGCTTTTTGATATGTTCCCGTCATGACAATTACGCCTGTCAAATTTCCGTTTGAGTCATGAATCGGCGCACCCGAGCCTGTCCATTTGTGGGAATTGATGCAATAATGTTCAGCCGCGTGAATTTGGATAGGCTTATTTAATTGTATGGTTGTCCCGGCATTGTTTGTTCCCGCTGCTTCCTCGCTCCAGCAGGCGCCCGCTACGAAATTTCCTTTCTTTACTCTTTCGATAACATTATTATCCCCGACCAAACTCAGCATATACCCCTCGGTGTCAAAAAGCGCCACGATGAAGCCGGATCCGATGACAAGATCATGGAGATTCTTAATGAAGGGGAGGCTGAAATGAAAAAGTTCCTTATTGGCTTCGATACGCTTCTCTAAGTAACGTTTATCGAGAACTTCGGGAACACTGGTGAGGTAGGGGTTGACATTATTGGCTCTGCATCTCTTCCAGGAATCCAGAGCGACGGATGGAATGATGTGATCGCTGGCGGGAATGCCGTTAGTGTATTTTTCCCACTCCCTGTAGATACTGTTAAATCGTTCAGTAGTACCCATAATATTTCCTTTGGTCATTTTGGCTGCAAAAGAAAATATATGTCCCATTATGTCTTACGTGTTCCAATACGAGACATATTCAGGAACACATATTTGATGCGATTGCAAGCAGATTTTAAAAACTAATCAGTATTTAATAAGATAGAAACATCTTATCGTCTTTTGTTGTAGCGGCACGATAAATGCTTTTATCCACTCCCTATGTGGGCTATCGCCCGCAACCCAGGATATGCGAAAATTGCCATCACCGGAAATGCTCCCAAAACCGCATTTGGTGGTGGTTTGCAAACTTGTAAGATTTTTTTGTTTTTTTGCAGGGTTCAAGGATTAAGGCATTAATTCAGGTTAATCAAAGAGGGGAGAAAAAATGATTGTAAATGATTTATTATCAAGGAACGTCAGAAATCGACCCGAAAAGGAAATGGTTTACTGCGAGCCGTGTAACCTGCGGTTAACTTATCGTGAGTTTGATCAAAGGGTCAATATTATATGTAATATGTTGTCTCAAGAGGGTATTCTGAAGGGTGAAAAGATTGCAATCATTTCACCCAATTGCCACACGCAAATGGAATTAATCATGGCGGCGGCAAAGGGAGGCTACATTTTGGTCGAGATCGACCATAGGCTTTCCAGTAAAGAAGTTGAATACATTATTGATGACTCTGGAGCGAGAATACTATTTGTTGGTCGTGGCTGTGAGAATGTTGTGTCTAAAATTGGCGATACGTTTCCCGCTTTGAAGAAAATTGACTTATTGAATGAATATGACAATATTTTATCGTCCTATCCCAATAAAGAACCGGAGACATCTGCCAAAGAAGAAGATATTCTGATGCTTTTATATACAAGTGGGACGACAGGAAAGCCGAAAGGTTGCATCCTGACCCATAAAAATATGATATCCATGACGATTAATTCGGCATCGACGATCGGTATATTCTGTGAAGCCGACATTACGATGCATACCTCGCCTTTTTCTCATATAGCCGCGATATGGCCTTTCCTTGTACATTGCTATCATGGCGGAAGTAATGTAATCCCTAAAAATCTTGATCCAATGCATCTCCTGGAAACAATTGAAAACGAAAAAGTGACGACATGGAATACAGTTCCAGTAGTCATTCAGCGCGTTGTCGATACGCCTGAAAAGGGGAGATATGATATTTCCTCTTTGCGCTGTGTATCTTACGGAGCATCCCCTATAGCGATTCCCGTACTAAAAGAGGCCTTAAAGTATTTCGGTAAAACATTATGCCAGGTGTATGGGGCCACAGAGACAGGCCAAACAACCTTTCTGTCGGCACACGATCATAAAACCGAGGGATCCGAACAAGAGACGAAGCGGCTATCGTCTTGTGGAAAGGAGGTGCTTAATGCAGAGATAAAGATCATAAAACCGGATGGTACACCCGTGGCAACAGGCGAAAGCGGTGAGTTGATTCTACGCGGTGATTTCGTAAGCCAGGGATACTGGAGAAAACCTGAGGAAACCAAAAATAGCATGAAAGGTGGGTGGTTTTATTCAGGAGATCTGGCTGCTGAAGATAGTGACAAATTCATATACATCACAGGTCGGAAAAAAGACCTTATTGTATCGGGTGGAGAGAATGTAGCACCCAGAGAGATTGAAGCAGCCATTCATGAGCATCCGGCAGTAAAAGAGGTTGTCGTAGTAGGTTTGCCCCATCGTAAATGGGGAGAAGCCGTAACCTGCTTTGTCGTTTTACAGTCAGGAGCAAAGGTCAGTGAGGATGATATAATGACTTTTTGTCGTACACGACTTGCAGGCTACAAACGTCCTAAAGCGATTGTTTTTGTAGATGATTTCCCGAGGACGAGCAGCGGGAAAGTACTCGCACGAGAACTAAGGTCTTCCTATGCGAATAAATTCGAGAAGGAATGAAATCCACTATAAAAATCTAACCCTTTGGCGGAAGGGCGAGAAGTAAAAAGGGATATCATGACACGGACTGGAAAAGATTCATACAAAGCAAACCATTCTAAAGGAGGAAAATTATGAAGATCAGTAAGATGTTGTTGGCTTTCTGTTTGATCGTTTGCGTGGGTGTCTTCATGGCTGCACCACCGGCGATGGGAGAAATCAAACCGATGACGATTAAATTTTCTACAGCAAAGCCGGATATTGATGGCCGAGGGATGGCCCTCCTAACATTCAAAGATATTATACAAAAGAAAAGCGATGGAAAAGTAAAAGTGAATGCATACCTTTCAGGCTCATTGTACGGAGAAAGAGATGAAGCAGAGGCTATTGGAAGTGGCGCCATAGATATGGTGTCATTTTCTCCCTATACGCTGCTGCGCTTTGATTATGCTTTTGCTTGTGGCGCCATTCCCGATTTATTCCCTGATTGGAAATCGTGGGAAAAGTTTTGGGCTGATCCGAACGGTGGCGGAGCTGTGCAAAAAGCATCGGCGAAAATGGGCATGCACTTCTTTGGCGAATGGTATTCGACGGCCCCCTATTATGCCGCTCCTACAACCAAGAAACCTATCAGAAAAATAAGTGATTTTAAAGGGTTGAAGCTTAGGACGCCGGTTGGTCTGGAGGCTTCCGCGGTAGGAGTCGGTGCATCGCCTATGTCGCTACCGACTGCAGATTCCGTCACTGCATTGCAGACAGGCGTTGTGGACGGCGTAGCTTACACCAACTACCATTTAGTCAAGTCAACTTGGCTTGGCGTCACCAAGTACTGTACGGATTACGGGCCGAACTGGACGGGTACAGGCGGTATTGCTGCCAACAAGGCGTGGTGGGACAAGCTTTCGCCGGAAATGCAATCTTTAGTGGCAACATCCGTGAAAGAAGCAGTGGCTTATGTGAATGAAGTGATGGTAAAACAAGATGAAGAATTAAGAGCCTTTATGAAATCGGATAAAGGCTATGGCAAGGGTTTCTACGACATGCAAAAGGAAGATCCGGCGGAAGCTAAAAAGTGGAAGCAACTTGTCATTGCGGCCTTCGTCAATCAATACAAAAGTCATTGGTCAAATAGTTTCATTGATGCATTGGAGAAATACTCCGGTTCAAAAATTCGCTAACGCATTGGATCGACAATTAACCATGACCGATCCATTGGATGGAGGCCGGAAATCGTAAAGTGGCACGGAAAAACGTATGGGCTGTTCGATTTTAGAAGACCGGTAAATGTCTGATTATGGGGCCGTCGTGTTTTCCAATTGATCAAAAGTGTTTCCCTTGGAAGAATGGACGTGTAGGTATGAGATGTTAATATCATGGTGCTGCCAGGACTTCTGATAAGCTTTCTGGCAGCACCACATGGAGGGCACTATGGATATTTTGACAATGATGGAAAAGGTAGGCGATCTCTTAGAGAAAGTACTGGTAAAAATCTCTTTTGTACTTTTTTTTGCAGCCACGCTTTTTGCAGCAGAGCAGGTGATCGCCCGTAATGTTTGGGAATCAACCTTCGTTTGGGCTGAAGAAGTGATTGTCATCATGTTACTATATTCACTTTTTTTCCTCTCGGCCATTGCCACGAAAAACAATTCGCACATCAAACTGGACATGTTAATAGCCCATTTAACCGGCAAGATAAAGAAGGTGATAGATTTATTGGTTTATTTTTTGGAAATGGTCACCTGTGCTTTTTTACTTGTGATCTATATCATGTATTTAGCGAAGGTATACAAGTCAGGCTCCATATTGATGTCGGGTTTGCCTTTTCCCATGTGGGTCGCCCAAGCGAGTTTGGGAATCGCCTTTGCCGGAATTGTCTACTTTAGTCTTTTAAGAATATGTCAACTCATTTATGGCGGAAGGGAGGGTAAAGAATAATGTCTCTTCAACTAGGAATAGTAATCCTCATCGTCATCCTCGCCACTGGGTTGCCTATGTTTGTTGGTTTTGCAATAACCGACACGATACTCAATACCTGGCTTTGTGGCACGCCGGTCACCGTGATGGCGTCGCACATGTTTCAGGCACTTAATTCATGGACCATCATGGCTGTGCCATTCTTCATCTTGGTCGGAGAATTGATGGGTAAGACCAAACTCTCGCACCAACTCATTGATGTGACAGACAGCTTTGTCGGCTGGCTTCCAGGTGGGCAGGCCGTCACTCTGGTGGCGGCTGTCACGATATTCGGAGCGATTAGCGGTTCGGGCATCGCTGCCATCGCCGCCATTGGCATGATCGTCGTTCCTGTCATGATAGAAAAAGGCTATCCGAAAGGTTATTCCATCGGACTTGCAGCCGCATCGGCGCAAATAGGGGTCCTGATCCCTCCCAGCATACCATTGATTCTTTTTGGAGAAATTACTCAGGTTTCCGTATCGGGGTTGTTTGCCGCCGGCGCTATTCCCGGTTTGATTCTCGCTTCGATGCTTATTGTCTACTCCGTTATCATGGCCCTGATATACAAATGGCCCCGCAGTAAAGTGTACAGCTGGCGCGAACGGGGTACTATTTTTTTGAAGGGACTTCCGGCGCTTGCTCTACCGGTAATTATTTTAGGGGGTATCTACGGAGGGTTTTTTTCACCTACTGAAGCCGCCGTTGTGGGTTGTGTTTATGCTTTGTGCTTCGGCTTATTCGGACGTCGCCTAAGCTGGAAAGATACACAGGAGGCTTTTAAACATGCGGCTATCGTCACGGGGATGGTTTTCCTGTTGGTGTGCACTACGGTTCTATTCGGCAAAATAATGATCTACACGATGGTGCCCAACTGGATCGTCGAAAACGTGGTTGCGCTCGGTTTATCGAAGAATGTTTTTTTATTTTGCGTGATTATACTTTATCTCATCATCGGTATGTTTGCTGAAGTCATCGTAATCACGCTTGTGACTGTCCCTATTCTGTTTCCTGTGATGAATGCTTTTGGCGTTGATCCCTTTGCCTTTGCGATCATTATGACAGTAGGGGTGGTGGTAGCGGGCATTACGCCTCCCGTAGGCGTGAATCTTTTCGCGGCAAGTGCTATATTCAGGGTGCCTGCCTCCCTGATCATCAGAAATATTGGTGGATTCCTGGTTATTGAAATCATATTTTTCTTCCTGGTGACTTACATACCTGCAATCAGCACGTGGCTTCCCAAGACCTTGGGATATTAGTGCGATAGTAGCGATTTTGCAATAAAAACTGGACATGGTGGAATTCCTTGGAGATGGATGAAGTATTTTCCTCTTTGGGATGATCGAACGAAAAGCAGGAGACGGAAATGCACAATAATGAGCAAACAGTAGAATCTGGCAAGGAAAATACGTTAGGTGCATCCTTGGAGTTTGTGAAGACAACATTGCGTACAAGAGAAGCTCAAACCATGCGTGAGAAGGTTGATGCATTTAATGAGGAAAGGATTCTAATTGAGCAGGGAAACCCGGAGGCAATCAAGGAACAGCATGATAAGGGAAGGCTGACTGCGCGAGAAAGAGTAATCAGACTTCTGGACCATGATAGTTTTGAGGAACTGGATTTATGGCGTAGACCTTATGAAACCGGATATCCTGGTGAGGGGGCCGGACAGGGAGATGGACTCGTTACTGGTTACGGTTCTATCGATGGGCGGCCAGTCACCATTTGTGCGCAAGATGCCGCAGTTATGGATGGAACTGTCGGCACGGTTCATGCCAGAAAAGCAACTATGATGATGGAAAATGCCCTTAATGCCAGAACACCGATGATAACTGTTTTTGACTCCGCGGGCTTGAGGGCGCTGGATGCGATACAATACCCCGACTTTTACTCTTTTAGCTCTATGGCCTATTTCCAGACCCTGGCTTCGGGGGTGGTGCCGAAAATTTCTTTAGTGATGGGAGAATGTAGCGGGGAATTGGCCATTGTCGCCGGTTTGGGAGATTTCGTTTTTATGGTTAGAAATACCAGTTATGCGCATCTTATGCCCCCGCCCCCCGGCATCGAGAGCCGGAAATTGGGTGATCCATGGGATGTTCATGCCAAAGTTGGATCCTGCGATGTGCTTGCTGAGAATGAAGAGGACTGTTTGCTGAAATGCCGCCAGTTGCTGAGTTATTTGCCATTGCATAATATGGAAAGTCCCCCTGTCGTGGATATGGGAGATGACCCTGATCGCAGAGAGGAGGAACTTTTAGAGCTTGTTCCCGTTAATACCTCAAAAGTTTTCAACATGCATAAACTGATTTCGCTGGTAGTGGATAAAGGCGAGTTTTTTGAGATAAAAAATCACTTTGCCAGAAACTTGATTACAGCGTTTGCCAGGTTTGACGGGCATACAATCGGATTGATAGCCAGCAACCCCCGGTTTATGGGAGGGTGTATGACCCTTGATGCCGCAGATAAGATGTCTCGCTTTGTCAGATTCTGCGATGCCTTCAATATACCTTTGATTTGGTTCGCTGATACGCCGGCCTTCCTGCCATCTATCGAAGAAGAAACAAGGGGGCTGATCAGGCATGGGAGTCGTATGATAATGGCAAATAGTCAAGCAACTGTTCCTCGGATTACGCTTGCTGTTCGTAAACACTTTGGAGGGGGTCGCTTAGCTATGCCCGGGCCGTTTTTAGCATGCGACCTCGCAATAGCTTGGCCAACCGTTCAGCCCGGCTTGATGGGAGCTGAGGGGGCAGTAAGCATCATCTATAAAAAAGAACTTAGAGCTATTCCGGATGAAACCCTCAGAAAAGAGCAGGAAAAGAAACGAATTGAAGAAATGCGGTGGAGTTTGGATATGCAAGTTCGCGAGGGAAGCGAGAAAATTATAGACCCAAGAGACACGAGACCTTTTTTAATCAAGGCACTGAAGTGGCTCCGGAACAGAAAACAAGATTTGCCGCAAAAGAAACACGACAATATCAGGATGTAAACAGTGACTTGATGAGGGGAAAATATGGGAGACATGATAGATATAATTAGAGAGGTAGAAGAGCGAAGGAGTCAGCTTATTAAAGGTGGTCCTCAAAGGGAAATAGATAGACAGCATGAACAAGGGAAACTCACGGCGAGGGAAAGGATAGAAAAGCTGTTCGATGAAGCAACTTTTCAGGAAAATGATTTGTGGATTCGCTCTGCAAAAACAGGTTTTCCTATCGACGATAAAGAACTCCCCGGAGATGGGGTTATTACCGGAGTTGGTGAAATTCATGGACGTCCAATCTACACGTATGCTCATGATTTCACTGTCGGAGGTGGAACTTTTGGAACTGTTTTTCACCACAAGGTGACAAGGACAATGGAGATGGCTCTTGAAAAGAAAATCCCGTACATAGGAATTGTCGATTCTGGCGGGGAACGAATTCAAGACTGGTTTGGCAAACCGGCATTCAGGCCTATGTTTGGTGGTAAAAAGCCGATGGGTGGAACGATGACCATGTATCGCGCTCCCGGAATTATCTCTGGGGTAGTTCCCCAAATCACACTTATGTTGGGTCCAATGTATGCGGGGTCGGCTTATTCGCCAACCATGGCTGATTTTATGATTATACGGAATAAAACAGCCTTTATGTCAGTAGCCTCGCCTTCTCTGCTCAAGGCAGTGACATCACAAGACGTGACCCAGGAAGAAATAGGAGGAGCGGAACTTCATGCTGCCGTCACAGGGACTGCGGATTTCCTTGCCGAAACTGATGAGGAGGCTATTGAAATATGTCGGGAATTGATGACTTACATGCCGTCAAATTATATGGAAGTCCCTCCCCTTCTCGATCTGGGCGATGATCCCTGTCGCAGAGACGAACGTCTTATTGAAATAGTGCCGGGTGATCTTTCAAAGCCGTATGATATGCGTGAAGTAATTCGCTGCATAGCTGACAAGGGCAAGTTCCTTGAGTTACAGAAGCTTTTTGCCAAAAGTATCATAATAGGATTTGCCCGTCTTGATGGACAAACCGTGGGTATTGTAGCGAATAATCCTTCAGAGTCGGATGGAGTTTTGAACATCGATACTTGTGACAAGGAGGCACGATTTATAAGATGGTGTGATGCCTTTAATGTGCCGTTAATTTTTCTTGTTGATACCCCGGGATTTTTATCAAACGCTGAGCAGGAGCAATCAAAGGAAGGATTAATGCGAACTATCCCGAAACCGGTATTCGCTATCTGCGAGGCTACTGTTCCCATGATCACGGTATATGTGGGGAGATGTTATGGCCCGGCCCGTTTGATTATGGGAAATACAAGGATGGGGGTTGATGTTGCCTACTCGTGGCCCAGCGCTCAGATTGCGCGGATGAATCCCGAACGGGCAGTGGAGATTATTTATAAAGAGGAGATTAGTTCTTCAAAAGAACCTGATAATTTTCGAAGAGAAAAACTGACGGAATTGCTTAAAGACAACATAAACTATCCATACCATGCTTTGGAACAAGCAATGGCAGACGATATAATAGATCCACGAGACACCAGGACGGTCCTGATAAAAACATTGAAAAGATTAGCTAAAAAAGAACCGCTGCCAAGACCTTGGAGAAAGCATAGCCTTGTTCCTCAATAACACGCATTATTTGATTCTTTGAAAAATGCTGTGGAGAGTGGTTATCGGAGTTCTTCCGGAATCACTTTGAGCGGTATGTAATATTTATGAGTATTCAATGGAGAAAGGAGATTGATTATGGATTTTTCTTTTACAGAGGAACAGGAGCAGTTTCGCATGGAAGTTCGCCGGTTTCTTGAGGATGAATTACAAAAAGGAACTTTCGAAAGAAAGTGCAACCATTATATAGAAGAATCATCACCTGAGTTTTCGCGAAAACTGGCGGCGAAAGGATGGATAGGATTGACATGGCCCAAAGAGTATGGGGGGGGGAACCGTTCGTATGTGGACAGAGCCATCCTCATGGAGGAGATTATGAAATCTCAACCGCCCCTCATGTATCACTTTATGGCGGAACGACAGATGGGGCCAAGTCTCATTCATTGTGGAACTGAGGAACAAAAAGCCGAATTTCTGCCGAAGATTATAAACGCTGAGGTTTCATTTTGTCTTGGCATGAGTGAACCAGGTGCCGGTTCAGATGCAGCTGCCATTTCGACGATAGCCAAGGAAGATGGCGATTATTTTGTTATCAACGGTCAGAAAATATGGACCACACATGCGCACAACGCGGATTATATCTGGACAGTGGTGGTGACGGATCCTGAAGCGCCGAAATACAGAAACCTGAGTGAATTTATCGTCGATGTTAAGTTGCCCGGTGTTACGGTGCGTCCGCTTTACAACATGATTGGGGCACATTCTTTTAATGAGGTGTTCTTTGACGATGTTAAGGTGCATAAAAGATACCTTGTAGGCGAGAAAAACAAAGGATTTTACCAAATGCTTTCCCAGGTGGATTATGAAAGGGCGGGCCTTGAAAGGTTAATGCAGAATTATCCCATATACGAGGGGGTAAAGGATCTTATCAAAGAAGATAGTTCCTTGAGCTCGGATATGCTTGTCAGGGACAAAATGGCCGAGCTTGATATTGAGTTTGAGCTGGGGAGGCTGCTCTGTTACCACGTAGCATGGACGATTGATCAGGGCAGATCGCCTAACCGTGAAGCTGCAATCAGCAAACACTTCTGCACCCGGTTTGAGCAGAAGCTCGGAGATTTTGCCACTGAGCTCCTGGGCCAGTTCGGACAGGTGATGCCAGGTTTTCCAGAAACACCGCTAAATGGAGATGTGGCTGAATCCTATCTGTGGAGTCCCTCCTACACCATCCAGGGAGGTACCAGCGAAATACTCAAGACAGTTATTGCCACACGGGGTCTTGGTCTCACATTTAAGAAGCACAAAGCATAAAACAGCAAATCGGAGGCATATAATATTATGGATCTTAATCTCAGTGAAGAACAAAAGATGTTCAAGGATTCGGCAGAGACATTCTTATCAAAAGAATGGACATTAAAATTGCTCAAGGAGGTCATTAAAGAGGAAAAAGGTTATTCCATCGACCACTGGAAAAAGATAGCTGATCTGGGTTGGACAGGAATGCTCATTGATGAACATTACGGGGGTATCGGATGTGATTTCATAGACTTATGTTTAATTTTGGAGGAAATGGGGCGTGTGTTGTTTCCAAGCCCGTTTTTGGCAAGCGCCATAATGGGGGCGTCAATCCTATCGGAAGCAGCCAGCGACGAAATGAAAGAAAAACTGCTGGCTCCGGTAGCAAGTGGGGCTGCTATTGTTACTTTGGCAGTGGGTGAGACTGGGGATAACTGGTCCAAGGATATGATTGCAACCACAGCCGAAAAAAGCGGCGGCAGCTATGTCCTGAGGGGGACAAAACTATTTGTGCCCTTTGCCCATGTGAGTGACTACATCATTTGCTGTGTGAAGGATAAATCCTCGCCCGATAATAGCGCCACGCTCTTTCTCGTTGATGCCAGGACTCAGGGGGTTGAGTGCATTCCCATTCCCACGTTTTCAATAGACAGATACAGTAAGGTTGTTTTTGACAGTGTGGTGGTTTCAGAAGAAAACGTTATCGGCAAGATTGGTGGCGGATGGGATGTAATTGAGAAAGTAATGCCAAGGGTTGTTGTGAGTAGATGTATGGAGATAGTGGGTGGGCTTCAGAAAGTCTTGGAAATGACGGTGCAATACGTAAAAGACCGAGAACAGTTTGGTGCGCCCATTGGAAGTTTTCAAGTCATACAACATTATTTAGCCGAGATGGCTGTAGATGTTGATACATCAAAGCTTATAACATATCAAACAGCGTGGAAAGTGAGCAAAAACCTTCCATGCGAAAAAGACATTTCAATGGCCAAAGCGTGGTCTGGCGAAGCATATCAGAGAGTGACCGCACTTGCCCTTCAAGTGCACGGTGCTATGGGATTTACAGAGGAGTATGATCTTCATCTTTATTACAAACAGGCCAAATCCCTCCAGCTTATGTATGGTGGGGGAGCATATCATAGGAGAATAGTGGCAAGTGAAATGGGATATTAAAAATAGGGGCACATCCCCCGCCCATGCTGTTTAACGAAACTCAATGCAATCAATTTCTTAGAGGCAAATTTTCAGGTGAGAGTGGGGGCAATATTTTATGAATAGAAGATATACAATTAACGTTAGAGAGGCAGAGGTTTATACTCCAGTGATGCATAAGAATACAAAAAATTATCGCCTTTCTGGAGGGGGTGGCCTAAAAACAAATAATTTTGAGATATTACTAGGGGAATTAAAAAAGGGAAGTGAGGCAGAGTACCACCTTCATAGAAAAAGCGAACAGGCTATATTTATATTAGAAGGCGAATGTGATTTGGAATTTGAAGATGGTACAAAGGAGGATGCATATAAAGAGGATTTAGTCGTAATACCACCTGGACTTGGGCACAGACTGGTTGTTACGTCTGATAATTTTAGGGCATTAATTGTTTATTCGCCTATTTTGTGCAAGGACGATATGATCCCTGTATAGGCCTAATCGACTGCCCCCCTTTTGTCTGAACATCCTGTATGAGCGACCGAGATCCGATCGTGGAGGAAATCATGGATGCCGATGTGATCATCATAGGGGCCGGACTTGCCGGAATGATGGGAGCCCGGGCCGCGTGCGAACAAGGTGCAAAGGTTCTGCTCTTGACCCGTAAAGCGGTGGGGCTCGCAACGAATTCCGCTATTTCAAACGGCGCCTTTGCAGGTCCCACCAGTTCCTACGGACCGGATGAATATATACGGGACACTCTGTTGATCGGCAAGATGCTCAATAGTGTACCCCACCTTGAGGTAGCGGCACGGGGAGTAGATCCCGCCATGGAGTTCCTGCGCTCCGTTGGCTGCCACATAACAGCAACACATGGCCATTACACTGTCAAACCCTCACGACCAGACGGTATCCCCGGTCTTACTCTGGTGAAGACTATCGCCGAAAGCTTGAAGGGATCGAAGGGGCTCACTGTCCAGACCGGATTTCACGTCACAGAAATTCTGAAGCATGAGGGCCAGACATGTGGCGTGGAAGGAATTGACATGGCGGGTCGCAAGATGAAGCTTTATGCCCCGGCTGTCGTGTTGGCGACCGGTGGTGCAGGGGCCATCTATCTTCGCAACGACAACCAGAAGAGTGCGCTTGGCCAAGGCTATGCTATGGCTCTCAGGGCCGGACTCGAATTACGCGACATGGAATTCGTCCAGTTCTACCCGTTCGTTCTGGCTGAGCCTATGCTTCCTTCCCTGTTGCTCTATCCCCCCATCCCGAAGAACGCACGGTTAATCAATGCCGCAGGGAAGGATCTGGCTGAAAAATATGGCATGATGAATCTGAACGACATGATCCTCAAAAAAAGGGATGATCTCTCAGCGCTGCTCTATGAGGCGAACCTGACAGGGACGGTGTATATGGATTATCGTGACGTTCCGTCCGCAAGCTGGGCGCATCCCCCCTTGGCCATGCTGGGGAAGTTGAAGTTCGATTTTCAAAACAGGCCGTTTGCCGTCGCCCCGGCAGCCCACTTTTTTATGGGGGGAGTTCGAACCAATCCAGAAACGCAAACGGAGCAGCCCGGACTCTTCGCATGCGGGGAAGCGGCTTGGGGACTTCATGGCGCCAACCGAAGGGGCGGAAACGCTCTTGCCGAATGCATGGTTTTTGGACGAATCGCTGGCACTCATGCCGCTCACTGGGGATTGACCCATTCCCTGACAGCGCCCATTAAAACGGCAGGTGCTTCGAAACATTGGGCATCCAACGGATCGTCATCCAGAGCACTTTTGAGCCCCCTAGGGAGACAGGTCCGTGAGATCGCATGGAACCACGCTGGGGTGGTGCGATCCAAAGAGGGACTTCAGGGCGGGCTGGCCTTGCTCAGAAAAATCGAGGCAACCATTATAAAGGTAGAACCCGGAACAGTTACCGAAAGGGTTCAGAGGGAAGATCTGCTCAGCACATGTCTTGTGCTCAGAGCCATATTCACCGCAAGTCTCACCCGGCAGGAGAGTTTGGGGAGCTTTAAGCGCAACGACTTCCCGGATGAACAGGATCACAGCAGCTACGGGAATTCATGTATCAGATATGATGCGGAACACGACAGATTTTCCGTAACCTTTGCAGCTAACGCGACCTGCTTATAAGAGAGGATTGTTCCAGCGGGGATTTAACCCCTAACCCTTTTGAGTGGTCGGAAGATACATCAGGGAGAAAGGAAGCGCATTCATTTTTCGAAAAGCAGATAACCATCCAATGGAAGATGAAGGCCAGCTTAGCTCTGGTTGGATGGCCGTTGGCATCAGTTTTATGACTCTTGCACTGGCTTATGGGGCGGCATGGTATTCGTTTTCTGTTTTTTTTGTAGCTCTCCTAAAAGAGTTTAACTGGAGCCGCTCTACGGCTGCGGGAGCCTTCTCAGTTTTTATGCTTCTCCATGGCATCATCGGTCCATTCGCAGGAAGCATGGTTGACCGATTTGGGCCCAGAATAGTTTTCTTTTTGGGATCATTGACTTTGGCAGCGGGATTTGCCCTAAGTAGTTTGACCCGTTCCTGGTGGCAATTTTACATTTTTTTCGGTGTAGTCACCGCGGCGGGAGTTGGGCTCATCGGGTGGGTACCCAATACTACAGTCATACAGCAGTGGTTTAGGGAGAAAAGAGGATTGCCTATGGGGATTATATCCTCTGGAGCAGGAATTGGAATTTTTGTATGCGTTCCATTAATCCAGCATCTTATTAACCGAGTAGGGTGGCGGATGACTTATCGCATTATGGCACTCTTCATCCCTTTAATTATCATTTCGATGGTAATCGCATTTTTAAAGAAGCCTCCAATAACAATTGTGTCCAGTCATACAAAAAAGGCAGTCAGCGATAATGGCATAAAAGATCATCTGGTTGTCAACGAAGAATGGGCTTCACGGTCCTGGACGATCCGACAGGCTGCCACCACCAGACAGTTCTGGCTCCTTGGCGCCTCTTTCTTTTTAGCCAGTTTCACCACCCACTCCATCTTAACCCACCACGTAGCCTTTTTCATTGACCAGGGGGTGAAGGCTTTGTCTGCCTCTTACATTGCTGGGATGATAGGTATTGTGAGTATAGGAGCTAAAATCTTTTGGGGAATATTATCGGATAAAATCGGAAGGGAGATTACTTATACGATTGGAATTGCCTGCTCCGTTTGCGGAATGATATTTCTCATTGCATTTAATAGTCTCACTTACCGCTATATCCCATACTTTTATGCTATATTTTTTGGTTTGGGATATGCTGTTGTGACAGCTTTGCCTCCTTTAATCTCAGCAGATTTATTTCAAGGAAAAGCATATGGGGGCATCTTTGGAACGCTCATGATGCTCAATAATGTAGGCGGGGCATGCGGAGTGTGGTTTGCTGGCTTTATTTACGATCAGATGAAAAGTTATGTTCCTGCGTTTATTATCATGATAATTTGTAGTCTCTGTGCCTTAGTAACTATTTGGATGGCAGCTCCCGGGAAAATCAGGGTTGTGCCAGGTTAACATGTCACAGCAAGGCCATTTGACAACGCGACCGACAAATTGATATTGAACCAATTAACGAAACAAGGAGAAACAATGGAAAAGGAATTGAAGCCGATGTGTGCTAAATGTGTTACAAGAATTTGTAATCCGCACAATAAAATTGGCACAGAGCCACCATCCATAGAGGAGGCGCCAGCTGTGTGCCCTATGAAACTCAATCCTGATGTAATTAATAAGGCCGTAGCTGAGTATGAGCGAAAAGATATCAAAGAGTTTGCCCGTCTTGCTTCTATACAGGAAGCTCAGTGCTATGAATGGGTGCCTACCGGCGTCCAGGATAGACTAGGGATCAGGACTAAAATTCCTAGGGTGGAGGAGACGATTCAATTTGCTCATAAAATGGGCTATCACAAAATAGGCATTGCTTTCTGCATAGGGCTAGGCAATGAAGCTCGGATTTTAGATAAGATGTTGGAAAACCATGGTTTCCAAGTGGTATCTGTTAACTGCAAGGTAGGGAGAGTTGATAAGGAGAAAATAGGAGTCAAGAGGAAAGAAATGATAGGAGGCCCCAAAGGTACACTATATTACGAGTCTATGTGCAATCCTATTGCGCAGGCAGAAATCCTCAATTCAGAGGGAGTAGATTTAGCTATCCTTTTGGGGTTATGCGTCGGACATGATTCCCAATTTATCAGGTATTGCAAGGTTCCGATGACCGTGCTTGCGGTGAAGGATAGGGTATTCGGGCATAATCCAGTAGCTGCGCTTTATCTCTCCGCCACACCTTACTATGGCAGACTTATGACTAACCCCGCCGAAAAAAGCTAAAGGGCAGGTTTTTAAGCGACGCGGCCGTTGATTTTGGTGGTTGTGGTTGTTCGTTAATCGCGCCCATTTCTCCTTAACAGGGAAAAGACAACGAACAGATAGGGTGAAGTAACATAAAACAGAACCCACATCACATATGGGGTGACTTACAATACCGACTTTTCGATCAGGCGCAGACACGCTTTTTCAAGCACCTGTACGGCGATGATCATCAGTTGGAAGCGCTCGTCCTTGGTCTGGCCGTGGTAGAAGCGCCAGTATATCTGCTGGGCGATCCCGGCCAGCCGGAACATTCCGAAACAATAGTAAAAATCACTGTTTTCAACAGATATTCCCATTCTCTCCGCGTAGCGCCTGATAAAATCCTGTCGCGTAAACATCCCCGGCAGATGGGTTGGGATCATGCGGATGGCAAGCATCTCGGGAGGATCGTCGCGATTGGTCCAGTATGCCAGCGCCCCTCCGAGATCCATAAGCGGATCGCCGATCGTCGCCATTTCCCAGTCGAGGACGCCGACTATTCTAAACGGATCATCCGGGTGCAGAACCACGTTGTCGAAACGGTAGTCGTTATGGATTACGGAAACATGGGGACTTTCCGGAGGCATCTTTTCGTGCAGCCAGGTCATCACGGCTTCAAAATCGGGGGCGTCGGGCGTCTTTGCCGTCCGATAGCGTTCCGACCACCCGTCAACCTGCCTTTTGACGTACCCCTCCGGCTTGCCGAAACCTTCGAGACCGATCTTCCGATAATCGACCTGATGCAATTCGACGAAGACGTCGATCAATCTTTCACAGAGCAGGGCCGCCTCTTCCGGCTTCAGCGATAGGGACTTCGGCAGGTCCTTGCGTATTATCAACCCCTTTATCCGTTCCATGACGTAAAAGGGACAGCCGATGAGCGACTCGTCATCCGTGTAGGCAAGCGGCTCCGGGCAATAAGGGAACGCCGGGCGGAGCGCCTTGAGCATCCGGAACTCCCGCCCCATGTCGTGGGCCGTTTTTGCCTTGCGGCCGAAGGGCGGTCTGCGAAAGACCAGCTCGCGAGCGCCGACGCGAATCAGGTACGTAAGATTGGAATGGCCGCCGGGGAACTGGGATACCGTCAAATCTCCATTCAAATCGGGAATGTTATCCTTCAGGAACTGCTGTACCTTTTTTATGTCGAACCCTTCACCCTCACGAATGGGGCGTGTCTCATCCGTCAAATCCATCGTTTTCCTCCCCGAACTGCGAACCGGGCAACCTGAGTATTTGCCTTCATTTAACGGTTTTGCCGACGTATTCCCGCAATATCCGCCGGGCTACGGACACCTTGTGCACCTCGTCGGCGCCGTCATAGATGCGGGCCGCCCGTTCGTGGCGGTAGAAGAACGGGATGATGACATCATCCGTCATTCCCAGACCTCCGTGCACCTGCAGTGCCTTATCGACAACCTTCTGCATTACCCCGGCCACATGGAATTTGATCAGGGCAATATCTTCACGGGCCTCTTTAACCCCCAGATGGTCGATCTTCCAGGCCGCGTGCAATGTCATCAGCCGCGCCCCCTGAATATCGGCGGCGCATTCGGCTATCCACGCCTGGATGATCTGCTTGGAGGCGAGCGTTTTGCCGTCGGGGGAGATGATCCGTTCCGACGCCCTTTTGCACATCAGATCGTAAGCGCGGCTGCAAACCCCGAGCCAGCGCATGCAGTGGTGGATACGTCCCGGGCCGAGGCGCTCCTGGGCGATCACGAATCCCATTCCCTCGGGGCCGAGCAGGTTTTCCTGCGGCGCCCGGCAGGACTGATAGAGGATCTCCGCGTGGCTGAAATAGTCTTCACCCGCGTGTCCCATGACGGGGATGTTGCGCACCAGGTTAAAGCCCGGCGCGTCCGTGGGAACGATGATCATGCTGGCCCGCAGATGCGGCGCGGCGTCGGGGTTGGTCACCGCCATGACAATGGCGAAGGCCGAGCCGTCCGCGGACGATGTGTACCATTTCTGCCCGTTGATGACGTAGTCGCCGCCGTCTTTTACCGCGGTCGTGTCCATCATGGTGGGGTTGGAGCCGGCGAGATTAACCTCCGTCATCGAAAAACAGCTCCGTATCTGACCTGCGGCGAGCGGTTTAAGCCATCGTTCCTTTTGCGCTTCGTTGCCATACTTGTAGAGTATTTCCATATTGCCTGCGTCGGGGGCCTGGCAGCCGAACACGTAGTGGCCGATCGGCGTCCGTCCGAGTTCCTCTGAAACGAGACCATGCTCCAGAAGGCTGAGTCCCATTCCGCCGTATTCCTGCGGCTGGTTGGGCGCCCAGAGTTCCATCCGCTTGACCATCCTTCGTTTCTCTTCGAGAACGGGCAGCAGTTCCCGGAAGCTCTTCTTTAAATATTCCGCCTCCAGAGGGATTAATTCCCTGTCAACGAATTCCCTTATCATTCCGGTTATTGCCTGCATCTTTTCCGATAATGAAAAATCCATGGTTCCCTCCTATAATAAACCCATTTCTTCTGGATACGGATATTTCTATTCGCCTTTTTAGCCCTCAATTACGGTTTCCTGCTTCTGTTCGAGAAATATTTTCGAAGAGAAGAAATCGACCTCTATTATTCCCCCCTGAACGGACGTACCTTCCCCGAAAAGCGTTTCCATCTCCACTCTGTCGCCGTTCAATTTAAGGTGCGCGATATCCTTCAGGATCAGTTGACCATTTTCGTTATTAAAGTAGGCCGACGCCAAACACATTTTCAAGTACCTCCTTTTTTGAAAAATCCTTAGTGGGAACGTTTCCCATTCCGTATAACTATGCGTTAGCACAAAAAAATAACAAATTTTCCGAGAATATTGCCAAGGTGTGAGGATTGGCGATGATGTTCTGCTGACGGTGTAGAGGGTCGTTCCGGCGTAACCAGCCAATTCCTGACGGTTTATCGGAAAATCTATTTCCCGAATTCGGCTTTTATTTTCGCCGCCAGTTCCCTGCTGCGGGCCGTCGCGAAGCTCAGCGTCTCCCTGGTCGGTGCGCCCTGCCATTCCACGGGATTCATGAAATCCCATTGGAGTTTCTCCGTCAGCGTCTCCAGCTCGCGCTGAGCGCCGCCTGACCAGCCGAAGGAACCAAAGCGCAACACCTTCTTGTTCATCACCTTCTTGCGGGCAAACATGTCGAGCACCCAGGCCATCGGGGGAAACATCCTGTATTCGTAGGTCGGCATTCCGATTATAAGTCCTGCCGACTTCCACGCCGAGGCCAGAATGAAACCGATGTCATCCTGCGGTGTCCGGTAAACATGGACGGGAAGTCCCTCGCTGCGGACGCCCTGGATCATTGCGGCAACGACCTTTTCGGTGTTTCCGTACATGCTCGACCAGATGACGGTTATTTCCGGCTCCGCCGGGCCGTTCATATAGCGGGCTAATCGTGAATAGGTGTCGATGATCGCCCCGGGGTTCTCCCGCCAGACAATGCCGTGGGAAGGCGCGATGATTTTGATGTCGAGATTTTTGAGAAGGCTGATCGCCTTTTCGACAAAGGTGGAGAAGGCGGCGACGATGTTGGCGTAGTAGCGCAGAGCCTCGTGCATGAAGAAATCGTATTGCTCGGAGGAAAGCTGGTCGTCGAAGATTGTGTCGGCAATGGTGCCGTAAGAGCCAAACGCGTCGCAGGAGAAGAGGATTCCCGAACTATTCTCGAAAGTCACCATCGTTTCCGGCCAGTGAAGATTCGGCGCCTCGTAGAATGTCAGCGTCTTCCCCCCGCCGAGATCGAGGATATCCCCGGTTTTGACGACATGAACATTTTTTTCTATCCCGCAGAATGCCTTCAGGACGGAGGCCCCTTTCGCGGTAATGTAAAATTCCAGCTCCGGATTTCTCCTGTAAAATTCCGGCAGCCAACTGGTGTGGTCCGGCTCCATGTGGTTTATAATCAGGCAATCGATATCTTCCGGTTTCAGCGAAAGAGAGGCCAGCGCCTGTTCGAACTCGGCGGGCTTTTCCCCTATATCCTCAACCAGATCGATCAGCGCTGTTGTCTCCCCGCGCACGACGTAGGAATTTATCGAGATTCCGTCAGGAATCGGCCACATCCCTTCAAACAGAGAACTCCCGTCGAGATTGACCCCCAGACGGTATATGCCGTCCGTTATTTTTGTACCCTTCATAATCATCTCCTTTACACCTTGGCCTTGCCGTTTTGATGAATGGTCACGGCGAGATTGTCGCGGTGGATCGCCTCGTCGTAGTCCTTGTAGCCAAGCGCCTGCTCGATCTGCGAACTCTTCAACCCGATGATTTTTCTCATCTCTTCGGAGCTGTAGTTGACAAGCCCCTTGGCGATTGCAGCCCCCGCCAAATCAACGCAACTGACGGGATCCCCTAAAGCGAAATCCCCCTCGACATGAGTTACTCCTGAAGGCAAAAGACTTTTCCCGTCCTTAACTACCGCCGCCCTGGCCCCGTCGTCCACAATCAGGCGGCCGCGGGAGCGCAGTGTGAAGGCAATCCAGTATTTTCTGCTGTTCAGATGATCCGCCGAAGGCAAAAAGAGGGTGCCGACATCCTTGCCTTCTATTATCTCCTGAAGGACTCCTTTGCGCTTACCGGGGGCGATAATGTAAGGGGTGCCGAAGGCGATGACCTTTTTGGCGGCTAAAATCTTGCTTTTCATTCCGCCAATCCCCGCGCTGGTGCCTTCATCGCTGGCAGCATTCTCTATTTCAGCGGTGATTTCTGTTACCAGGGGGATAAGCTTTGCTTTTTTGGAGCCGCTCGGATTCTGATCGTAAAGACCATTTGTACTGGTCAGATTTATGGCAAGATGCGCCTCGACAATATTTGCCACCATCGCGGCCAGATTGTCATTATCACCGAACTTTATCTCTTCGACCGCCACCGTGTCATTTTCGTTGATGATCGGGATTACCCCCCAGTCCAGCAACTGGAACAGGGTGTTGCGGATGTTGAGAAACCGCTTGCGGTCTGTGATATCGCTCATTGTCAGCAGCACCTGGCCGACGAATAGCCCGTGTTTGCCGAAGGCGTTGGAATATACCCTCATCAGTCTTCCCTGTCCCACCGCCGCGGCCGCCTGTTTCTGAGGCAGGCTTTTCAATTTTCCTGCGATTCCCAGCCGGTGCTTCCCGGAGGCGATTGCCCCGGAACTGACGAAAATTACCTGGAATCCCTGCTCGCGCAAGGCAGCGATGTCTGAAACAAGCTGCTCGATTACGTCAAGATCGATGCCGTCCTCGCCCGTAAGGACGGCGCTGCCGACCTTGACAATAATTCTTTTGACATTGCCAAGCTGTTCTTTTCGCGTCATGAATGATTGCTCCTCAAAAAGGGAGATCCCTGTTTTGTATTTTCCCTTCCGCACGACAGCGGGAAAAGATCAATCCTCAACTATATCGAGTGATTCATCCGTTTTCCCGCTCCGCGAAATCAGCAGGACCATCTCGCGGAGCAACTCGGGAACACCCTTTCCGGTTACCGCCGAAAAGGGGAATAACCTTATGCCTTTTTGGGCGAATAAGTCAATTTCCTTTTTTAGTCTGCCTTTGGTCACGGTAAGGTCGATCTTGCCGATGGCAACGATCTGGGGTTTGCTGAGCATATCCGGGCTGAAAAATTCGAGCTCCCTGTTGATAAGCTCATAATCATGCCCGGCTCCGGGGCTATCTTCGGGGGAAATGTCGATTATATGCAATAAAACCGAGGTGCGCTCAACGTGGCGCAGAAACCTTATCCCCATCCCCATCCCTTCATGGGCGCCCTCTATCAGTCCCGGAATGTCGGCGACAACGAAGGATTCATGTTCGCCGAACTGCACGACGCCAAGATTGGGAATCAGCGTTGTGAAAGGGTAATCGGCGATTTTTGGCCTGGCCGCGGATATGCGGGAGATAAGGGTGGACTTGCCGACATTGGGAAGGCCGACAATGCCGACGTCGGCAAGAAGCTTCAGCTCCAGGGTAATCCAGCGTTCCTCACCCTCGATGCCCGGCTGGGCGAAGCGCGGTGTCTGCCGGGTGGCGGTGGCAAACCTCGCGTTTCCCCGGCCGCCCATCCCGCCCTTGGCGACTATGCAGGCGGCGCCATCGACGGCCAGATCGGCGAGCAGCTCTCCGGTTTCGGCTTCCCGGATAACCGTGCCCACCGGGACAAGTATCTCCACGTCCTCGGAATCCTTGCCCGTTCGCTTGCTTCCTTCGCCGTGCCCCCCGTGCTTCGCCACGTAGTGCTGGCGAAACTTGAGATCGAGAAGGGTGCGCCTGCTCATGGATGCCCGGATGCTGACATCTCCGCCATGTCCTCCGTCGCCACCGTCCGGTCCGCCGTGGGGGACATACTTTTCCCGCCGGAAACTGACGCAGCCGCGACCTCCGTCGCCGGCCTTGACATAAATTTTCGCTTCATCAATAAATTTCATCTAAAAAAACAACCTCATATCATATAATTCCAGGGAGGATAAGCAACGCCGCGCTGTTTTCGTAAGGCTTATCTGAATGGGCAGGAGTGTGTCAGCGGGTCAAAGATTCTAAATTGTCTGTGTTGTAATAAATAAAACCGTCGCGGAAGGGAAGAGAGCCGGTATTGCGCCGCTGTAAATGGTCGCGCAAACTGAGGTAAAAAAGATCGGCCGGAGGTCGCCAAAGCTCCCAGCCGGCCGCTACCGAAAAAATGACTCTTGAGATAACGCCGGCTGAAAAAACGCCCGACCGCCGAAACTTCCGGGATTCCGCATAGCGTACAGCCGGTTACGCCTCGGCGTAAACGCTTATTTTCTGCCTCTTTTTATCAAGCCGTTCGAATTTTACGAAGCCGTCGATCAGGGAGTAAATAGTGTAGTCTTTTCCAAGCCCCACATTATTGCCCGGATGGAACACGGTACCCAATTGCCGGACAATGATGGTTCCCGCGTTTATCTTTTCGCCGCCAAATCTCTTTATGCCCCGTCGCTGGGAATTGCTGTCTCTTCCATTCCGGGAGCTTCCCTGTCCTTTTTTATGTGCCATAGCGTTTCCCCCCTAAATGGATATTTCCTTGATCTTCATGCTGGTCAGCTCCTGACGGTGGCCAGTTTTCTTATGAGAGCCCTTCCTTTTTTTCATCTTGAAGACGACTATCTTGTCCCCTTTTGTCTGACAGACTATTTCGCCGGTCACCTTGGCGCCTTCAACGACGGGCCTGCCGATCCGGATGTCATCGTCTTTTCCGACCATGAGAACCTGGTCAAAAACAAACGTATCCCCTTTTTCGCCATTTATCTTTTCGATGGCTACCACGTCTCCTTCGGAGACCCTTTGCTGCTTACCGCCTGTTTTTATCACTGCATACATGGCTTATATCCCTCTAAAAAATTTTGAACATGGATGATACCGAAAGTTATGCGTCTTTGTCAAGACAAATTCTCAGCTTGCAAGCGGGCGGCTATTTTATCCCCCCAGAAAGATTTTCCGGTCGGCATCTCCGGCGAAGGGGGCCGGTTGGACGGTTGTTTTGACAATGCGAAACCGGAGGGATTCTTCGTGAGTGAAGCCAAACACGGAGGTCAGGAGTTCTGCGGGACGCAGCGTCCCCTTTGCTCCGGCGGTGGCGACAAGGCGAATGACCCCGGCGGGTGCGTCGAGCGCCATTTCCGCCACGAACAAACGAATATCCCTGATTTTTGAATCGTTCCCCCGTTTGACCAGGAACTGCTCCGCCGCGAGAAAACGATGTATTCCCGCCTCAATTCGCTCCTGCTCGCCTTCCGTCATTTTATCCGGCAAACTGATCGCGAAACTAAATCCCTTTGTCAGTTCCGCAAGGGAATGGTCGTCGGGGAAGAGCTCCCGGATTGCCGTCACCGCCACCCCTTGCGGAAGGCCTCTGTTGACCAGGGCGGGAAGTTCGGAAAATTCGAAACCGGGGTCATGAATGCGGATGTCGGCCAGTTCGCAATGGCTTTCCATGCCGACCGATGTTGCCGCAGAAAAAGAGATCAGCGGATGGGGATGAAACCCCTGGGAATAGGCGAAGAATATTCCGCCCATCATCATCGCCCGGCTGAGCGCAGAAGACAATTCAAGGTGGGATAAAAATCGCGCCGATCCCAGTTTCGTGAAGCGCAGGCGGAAGCCTCTTTCCCTTTTGACGGCGAGCTCCTCCCCCGCGAAGGTGGGGATGAACTGACCGCCCGGGGCGTCTTGGGGGACGGTAATTACCTTGACGGTTTTATGGTCGCAGACGCCGCAGTTGCTGCACGGACCGGTGCGGCAGTCCGGTGTTGCCGCTTCTGTTTTGGCTTTTATGGCTTCGGCGAGGAGAAATTCACGGCTTACGCCGCAGTCGATGATTTCCCAAGGAAGTTTTTCGTCAGGGGACCGTTCCCGCAGATACGAAGCGGCGTCGATTCCTGTCCGACGCAAGGCCTCCTCCCACAAATCAAAACGGAGCTTGTCGCCCCAGCCGTCGAACCGGCAGCCAAGCCGGTACGCCTGTTCGATAAGCGCCCCGGTTTCCGCACCGCCCCGCGAAAAAACCCCTTCGAGAAAGCTCATCCGGGCGTCGTGCCATTTAATGCTGATCTTACGGTTTTTGAGACGTTTTTTGAAGAAATCCTGTCTCTCAGCTATCTCCTCGATGCCTATCTGGCGCTCCCACTGAAAGGGGGTGTGCGGTTTCGGGACAAAGGTCGAGAGGCTCACTGTAACCTGCCCCCGGTTTTTCGCCGTCCGCAGAACCTTGTGGGCGAGCTCGATGATGCCTTCGAGGTCCTCTGTTCGTTCCCCGGGAAGGCCAAGCATGAAGTAGAGTTTTATCCCCCGCCATCCCGCCGCGAATACACGCTCTGTCGTTATCAGCAGTTCTTCTTCGGTGTTACCCTTGTTGATGGCATCGCGCAACCGCTGGGTGCCCGCTTCCGGGGCAAGGGTGAAACTCGTTTTTCTGACCCTCCTTATTTCTTCGATCAACTGCGGGGTGATTGTCTCGGCGCGAAGCGACGGCAGCGCCATCGCGATTCGGCGTGGATAATAGCGGTCCATCAGCGTCGCAAGGAGCGATTCGATATGGGAATAGTCACCGGAACTTAGCGAAAGCAGTGATATTTCGTTGTGTCCGGTCGCCTTCAGCATCCCTTCGGCCATCGCCTCGAGAACGGCGGG